>ERZ809224.53-NODE-53-length-141520-cov-31.429202_pt1 | contig 141520 bp, 115 predicted proteins | sample MGYA00520513_ERZ809224 | MGnify/ENA primary metagenome ERZ809224 (study PRJEB31576, sample SAMEA3212658) | Homo sapiens | biome: human-gut; feature: human gut; material: fecal | place: Sweden | collected 2012 ... | reverse complement strand
CAGGTTCTAGTTCCCTTAAAAGAGTGTGGGTTCAAATCCCTTCATCCGCACCAAATCCCGAACACGAAAGTGTTCGGGATTTTTCTTTAGATAAAGCAAGCCAATGATCTTTCCCGGCGCTATGCGAGCAGGTCAAAGCGAGGCGCCCCGGGTGAGGATGGCCGGACCATACAAAGTAAAGAAAGAGGAACGCCATGTCCGCGACCAGAAAGAAATATTTTGCCCGGCTGGTGGGGCGCTGTTTGATTTTTGTATTGTGCATACTCTTGTACCGGGTTCAGCCGCAAAGCTTTTTGGTGCTGGACGGTATGAATTTTTTTCGGCAGATTTCGCCTCTGCATTTTTTGTGGCTGATCTGGGTCGCCGATATCTTTCTTCAGATCGTTCCCATCAAAAACAAGGTGCCGCTGGGTTCCCAAAAACTTTTTGCCAACCGATTCAAACCGTTTCGCGGAAAAATCAATTATAAGGCTCTCAAAAACTATATTGTCAGCACAACGCTGGCGGCCTATAAAGTGTTTGTGATCTGGTGCCTGTTGGTTGCGGTGATCGGAATATTGTTCGCCTGCGGTGTCATCAGCAAGTTTGCACTGTTTATGATCTCGGTACTGTTTTATGTCTGCGATTTGATCTGTGTATTGATCTGGTGTCCCTTTCGCCTGATTATGAAAAACCGATGCTGCACCACCTGCCGGATTTTTAACTGGGATCACCTGATGATGTTCTCACCGTTGATTTTTATGGGTGGTTTCTTTGCGGTTTCGTTGGTGGTGATGTCTGCTGCGGCGTGGCTCGTCTGGGAACTATGCGTGATGATGTATCCGGAACGTTTCTGGGACCACTCCAACGCAGCGTTGCAATGCTCAGAATGTACCGATAAGCTTTGCACCCAGTATTGCCGCAAGCTGCGCACAGACCCGTAAACGGCTGTGTAAGGCGTCAATTTGGGCCTCATTGGCAAGCAAAGCCCCGGATATTTCGACAAAACCCAAGAAAAAGATTGTAATAATTTGCCCCCCTCCTGCATAGGCTATCCGGCAGGAGGGGATTTTTTATGCCCGGACATCCAATTGTAAAAGGATTGCTTAAACTGTTCCTGGTACTGCTGATTCTTTTGGCAGGGGGGCTGTGGTTTGTAGCCAATGCATTGCCCGATACTTTTTATACCGCCGGCCTTGGTAAAGAACTCCGGATTGCTTCCATGCCATGGGTCACCGTGCAGAACACACAAAAACAGGTAGAAGAGGCAGACAGCACCAACCCTGATAAGAGCCAGAATGTAACGCTGGCCTTGTTCGGTACGGTGCCGCTGAAAACCGTACGCACGGTTCAGGTGGAACAGCGCAGCGTACAGGTCTGCGGTACACCTTTTGGGGTGAAGATGTTTTCTGACGGGGCCTTGGTGGTGGCGTTCTCGGATCAGTATACAGCGCTGGGAACCGAAAACCCGGCCAAGGAAGCGGGACTGAAACTGGGGGACTTGATCGTTTCGGCGGGCGGTCATGCGGTGCGCAGCAATGAAGAACTGACGCAAGCCATTACACAGGCGGAAGGGAAGCCGCTCAGCATTGTATATCAGCGGGAAGGGCAGCAATATACTACCTCCCTTACGCCCGTACAGGACGCCGCAACGGGCGCTTACCGCGCAGGGTTGTGGGTACGGGATTCCAGCGCAGGAATTGGAACCATGACATTTTTGGACCCGCTTAACGGTACGTTTGCGGGCCTTGGCCACGCAATCAGTGATACCGATACCGGTGCGGATATTACACTTCTTTCGGGGGAGATCGTGCCGGTTGTGATCACCGGCTACGTGAGCGGGGCCGCCGGCAGCCCCGGAGAACTGCGCGGAGAGTTTTCCGCTGCTGCGGCCGGCACGGTATTGGCCAACGATACCACCGGGGTATATGGCCGTTATACGGGAGCGACTGCGGGGCAGTCCTGTGTGGTCAGGCAGCCCCAGGAAATCGCCCTGGGGGATGCGGAAATCTGGACGACCATTTCCGGCGGAACGCCCAAGCGCTACACTGTGCGCATTGAGCAGGTCAACATGACCAGCAGTGACCCCAACCGCAATCTTCTGATTAAGGTGACGGACCCGGAATTACTGGCTGCCACAGGCGGCATTGTGCAGGGGATGAGCGGAAGTCCCATTGTGCAGAACGGGTGCCTTGTGGGGGCTGTGACCCATGTGCTTGTAAATGATCCGGCCAGGGGATACGGTATTTTTGCTACCACAATGTTGGAAAAGGCAGACAGCATCTCTCAGGTAAATCTGGCGGGATGAAAACAGCGGCCTGGGATTGGAAATCCAGGCCGCTGTTTATTTAAGGGGGAATCACCTGGTACCGGTTTGCAGAAATACAAATACACACGTTGTAGGTGCGTTGATTTCCAAGGCTTCTGAATCAGGCGCGGACACTTGGCGCAGCTCGGCATGGGGGATTCTGTTGCAGTATGACGATAAGCAGCACCAAAAAGGGAAATTGGAAGAAAATTCCTGCAATTCCAGGTACGCCCCGGGCGAAAAAGCGTGAGAGAAACAGAGCCGCAAGAAAAAAAGCGCATAAAAACAAAGAAAAGCAGAAAAACGGTCGAACGAAACTTGCTTTGAAGAGTAAAAAAATTGGAAAAGCCCCTTGCGATAGATGGAAAAATATGGTAAAATTTCCATCGTAAACGAAAACCGGCGGGGCAGGCGCAGCACCGTTTGATGGTGCAGTGATCATCCGAACGCCTTGAACCCGAGATATGTCTGGAGGATATGACGATGGAAAAGATCAAGTTCGTGATGACCGATACCGGCGCGCAGGTTTCTGCCCTGTGCCGTCAGGCATTGGAAAACAAAGGGGTTGCGGTGACTGTTTGTGAGAAAAACGGTAACAAGGCACTGGAAACACTCCTCAATGTACATCCGCAGGCAGTTTTGTTGGATGCGTTCATGCCGGATCTGGATGCAATCACGGTCAAGCAGCGTTACGAAGCACAAAATACCAGCGGCACACGGACTACCTTTTTTGTCACGGGAGCTTTCCAAAGCGAAGAAATGGAACAGGAACTGCTGGACAACGGGTTTTCGTTTTTCTTCGTCAAACCCTTTGACGAAAGCGTTCTTGTCAGCCGCGTTTTGAAGGCCGCAGGTGGCAGCAGCCGTCCCCAGAGCAGTTCGCAGGATTCCGATGAAATGACCGTCACGGAGATTCTGCATCAGATCGGTGTTCCGGCACATATCAAGGGGTATCAGTTCCTGCGCGACGCGATTCTGCTCACCACAGAGGACCACGGTTACATCAATGCGGTTACCAAACGGTTGTATCCGGAAATCGCCAAGCGCAACGGCACCACGGCCAGCCGTGTGGAACGTGCGATCCGGCATGCCATTGAGGTAGCGTGGGACCGTGGAGATGTGGATACGTTGAACAGCTATTTCGGTTACACCATTCACAATCTGCGCGGTAAGCCGACCAACAGCGAATTTATTGCCATGATCGCGGATAAAATCCGGCTGGACAAAAAGCGCCGCGCATAAATTAATAAGTCAAATTACACCGGGCTGCCTGTAAAAAGGGCGGCCCGGTGCTGCTTTTTGTAATGCGGCAACAGAAAGAAAACGGTCGAAACCGGGAACCGGCGTCTTTGCGCCGCCGCAGAAAATACTGGCCGGGAAATGGATTTTGGAAGCGGAAAGTTTTTTCTCACTGCACAAAAAATCATCCGGAATTTAGTGGATTTTTTCCGGACGACCTTGTATAATAAACTTATATGTACGAAGTAAAGGGGAAGTGCGCTCTATGTCAGAAGAATCGCTGCCGACAGTAACCGCTGTGATTGTTGCGGCCGGGGCCTCGCGCCGGATGGGGTTTGATAAACTCAGTTATCGGTTGCCCAACAGGCAGACGGTGCTGGAAAAAAGTTGCACTGCACTGGCAGAGCACCCCGCCATCGGGGAACTGATTCTGGTGGCCGGGGCAAACCGGGAAATCTGCGAGCAGATCGCCACAGCGTGCCCCAAGCCCTGCACGGTGGTGCAAGGCGGGGAAACCCGGGCGGACAGTGTCCGCAACGGTGTGACAGCGGCCAACGGGGAACTGGTGGCCATTCATGATGCAGCGCGGCCCTTTGTAAGCCGGGCGGTAATTACCGCTGCGTTGCAGGAAGCTGCCAAAACCGGAGCGGCGGCCCCGGCTGTCCCGGTCAAGGATACCATCAAAGTGGCGGGGACGGATGGCCGTGTGCTGGATACCCCGGACCGTTCTACTCTGTATGCGGTGCAGACGCCTCAGTGCTTTTCCCGGGCGTTGTATCTGCAGGCACTTTCCGCCGTTACGGGGGAAAAAGCCCGCCTGGTCACCGATGACTGCAGTCTGTTTGAACTGGCCGGTTTGCCGGTAAGCCTGACAGAGGGCGACTATGAGAATTATAAAATCACCACAAAAGAGGACCTGCAAAAGGAGAAGACAATGCGTATAGGGCACGGATACGATGTTCACCGTCTGGTTGAGGGCCGCAAACTGATTTTGGGCGGTGTGGAAATCCCCTACGAAAAAGGCCTTCTGGGCCATTCCGATGCGGATGTGCTGTTACATGCAATCATGGATGCTGTTCTGGGCGCTGCGGCGCTTGGTGACATCGGGAAGCATTTTCCCGATACCGACCCGGCCTACAAGGGGGCGGATTCCATGGCCCTGACCCGTGCGGTAGCGGAGTTGATCCGTCAGCACGGGTATACGGTAGGCAACATTGATGCAACCATCTTGTGCCAGGCGCCCAAATTGGCGCCGCACATTGCGGCTATGCGGCAAAACATTGCCACAGCCTTTGGCGTGGAACTGGATGCCATCAGTGTGAAGGCTACGACCGAAGAACACCTTGGTTTTACAGGCGAGGGACTGGGAATTGCTGTCCATGCGGTAGCATTGCTGGAAACCTGAAAACCGCAAGTTCGTACGGCAAACTTACATAGGCGGGGAAGGAGGCCCGGCGGTTCATGCTGAAAAACCAGATGATCTCGGCAATCGCGAGCACGCTGCGTGCGTTTGATCCGGTGTCCGATACGTTGGATATTCTGATCATTTCGTTCGCGTTTTATCAATTGATTCAATTTGCGCGCAAATCCCGCGCAGGTCAGCTTGTCAAAGGCATTTTGCTGATTGTGGTGTTCTACGGTCTGGCATATGTGATGAATCTTCGCACGGTGACCTGGGTACTGAATAACGTGCTGACCATCGGTTTTACCGCTGCGGTCGTTATTTTTCAGCCGGAATTGCGGCGCACACTGGAACGTATGGGCCAGACTACATCCTGGGCCGGGCGCCTGTTCGGCAACCGGCGGGCGGACCCTTCTCTGCGTGGGGTCTGGCAAAGTGCCGTGGTAGCCATCTGCGATGCGGCAGAACAACTGTCCGACACCCGCACCGGTGCGCTGATGGTGCTGGAACGCAACAATAACCTGGATGAGATCATTCGTACCGGCACACCGATGCACGCGGATGTGATTCCCGAAATGCTGGGGACGATTTTCTATGAAGGCACCCCGCTGCATGACGGCGCCGTGGTTATTCGTGACGGTGTGATCGTAGCGGCAGGTTGTGTGTTGCCTTTGTCCAACAACCTGGAAATGGGCAAGGATATGGGTACACGTCACCGTGCCGGTTTAGGCATGAGCGAAAACTCGGATGCCATTGTGGTGATCGTCAGTGAGGAAACCGGCATTATTTCCATGGCGAAAAACGGTATTCTGATTCGCCGCCTGGATCGCCAGAATCTTTTCAATTTGCTGCAGGAGGAAATTGTTCCGCCGGAAGAAACGAACGAGACCCGCGTTCCGGCTCTGAAAAAATTGCTGCGCAAAGGAGGCGCACAAACCCATGCGAAAGCCGACTAATGCCGCGCCGAAAGCTGCCGCGAACCGCAGCAACTCGCCCTGGAATCATCCGGCGTTTTCGCTGCTGCTGGCATTGCTGTGCGGTTTTATTGCCTGGACGGTAGTAACCGTGTATATTGACCCGCAGGGGTCCATTACGGTACAAAATGTTCCCATCAATTATGCATACTCCGCGTCTACGTATACGGCGCAAGGTCTGGACATTGTGGAAAAGCCCGATATCGAAACGGTCGATGTAAAGGTGACCGGCAACAGCACGATCATCGGTAATATCCAGAATTCCGATATCATGGTGTATCCCAGTTATGCGGGGGTCAGCGGCGCCGGTAAAGTCACACTGCGCCTGCAGGCCCGTCTGGTGAACACAACGGATTTTACAGGCGATATTGAGTGTGTCGTAGAGGCCCCCAAAACCATTGACGTTGTATTTGATGAAGTGAGCGAAAAAACGCTGGCCGTCACAGTAGATGCTTCGGGTGTGTCGGTGGCGGAAGGTTATATGCTGAACAAAACCGCGGCGGTTCCTGCCGAAATCACGCTGCGCGGCCCCACCTCCGAACTGGATCAGATTTCTTCGGTGGTGGCAACGGTAAGCAGCGATACGGAATTGTCGGATACCACTACCGTACCGGCAACACTGGAACTGCGGGATGAAAACGGTGACAAGATCGAACCGCAGTACACAACCATGGACAGCGAAACGGCAAACGTTACGCTGACGGTATATCAGGTACGGGAACTGCCGTTGGTGGTTGATTTTATCGGTACTCCCAGCAACTTTGATACCAGCAGCCTCAAATATTCGCTCAGCCAGGACACCTTACGTGTGGCGGGCCCGGCCCGTACGATCAGCACCCTGGAAGAACTGACGGTGTCGGACTTTGACCTGGCACGTGAATTTGAACTGGGACGCGATTATCAGCGCCTGGTAGAACTGCCGGCCGGTATCGTTTCGCTGGATGGCGTTACCAGTGTCACGCTGAGTTTTGATACCAGTGACATGGAATCCACGACGCTCAATATCTCCAACATCAAGGCAATCAACGTTCCCAGCAACTATGAACTGGAGATCCTGTCCAGTGTGGTCACGGGGGTGACCCTGTACGGCCCGGCGGATGAAATCGAAACCATATCCGCAGACAGCGTAGTGGCGCAGATCGATTGCCAGAGCGTCAACCTGACGGTGGGGCAGCAGACCATTCCAGTCACCATTCAGATCCCGTCGTCCACACGCATCTTTGCAACGGGCAGCTACACGGTCCAGTGCGAAGTGGTTGCTAAATAAAAAATCCGAAGGAATCCGTTTTATATGCTTTTGGTTCGTAATATTCGCCTGCCGCTGACCTGCTCCGCCCCGGATGCCGAAGCGGCCGCACAGGCACTGCGCATTCTGCGTGTGCCGCCCGCCCGGGCGGCACATTGCGGGGTGGCAAAACTTTCGGTGGATGCCCGGCACGGCAAGCCCGTACTGGTGTATACCATTGCAGTCACGCTCAACGACGAGGGTGAGGAATCGGCTTTGGCCGGGGCCTCGCCCTGTGTCTGTTTCACACGGCCACCTAAATTTGACTTTCCCGTGGGCGATACGCCGCTGACTCACCGGCCGGTGGTGGTCGGTTTGGGCCCGGCAGGATTGTTTGCCGCATTGCTTCTGGCAAGAGCCGGTTACCGCCCCCTTGTGCTGGAACGCGGCCCCGCGCTGGCACAGCGTGTGGAGGCAGTCCGGAAGTTTGAAACCACCGGCCGCCTGGATGAAAATGCCAACATACAGTTCGGAGAAGGCGGCGCAGGAACTTTCTCGGACGGAAAACTCACCACACGGGTGGGCGATCCGCTCTGTGCCTTTGTGACCCGGGCGTTTTTGGATCATGGTGCGCCGGCTGATATTGCCTGGCGCCAGAAACCTCATGTAGGGACCGACCTGCTGCGGGATGTGATTCGCAATATCCGGGGTGAAATTGAAGCGTTGGGGGGCGAGGTACGTTTCCAGACAACGCTGACCGGGCTGCGCAGCCGTAACGGTGTGCTCTGCGGCATCGAAACGACAGCGGGCAGTATAGACTGCGATACGGTCATTCTGGCAGTAGGGCACAGCGCACGGGACACGTTTTCGATGCTGCATCAGATGGAACTTCCGCTGGAATGCAAACCTTTTTCGGTTGGATTCCGGGCCGAACACCTGCAGACAGAAATTGAGAAAAGCCTGTACCATGGGGCTGCGGGGCATCCGTCCCTGCCCAGGGGCGAATATCAGCTCAGCCAGCACGTAAGCGGCGGGCGCTGTGTGTACACTTTCTGCATGTGCCCGGGCGGCACCGTATGCGCCGCAGCCAGTGAGGAAGGCGGCGTTGTCACCAACGGAATGAGTTTCCACGCTCGTGACGGCCGCAATGCCAATGCGGCGGTGGTCGTCAGCGTGGATGGAAAAGACTTTGATCAGGACCCCGCCAAGGCAGTTGCTTTTCAGCGCAGTCTGGAACAAGCCGCCTACCGTGCCGGCGGCGGGGCATATCTGGCCCCCACAGAAACTGTGGGCAGCTTTTTGGAAGGACGCGGCAAGCTGGAATTGCAGCGTGTGCAACCAACCTATCCCCGTGGTGTGACCCCCTGCAATCTGGGCGGTCTGCTGCCGCAAGAACTGTCCGGCGCTCTGCGGGAAGGTCTGACTGCATTCGGCAGAAAACTGACCGCCTACCGCGCCCCGGATGGGGTTCTTACCGGGTTGGAAACCCGCACCAGCAGTCCGGTGCGGCTTTTGCGGGATGCAGATAGCCTGCAGTGTACCGCATTGCAGGGGCTTTACCCCTGCGGGGAAGGCGCTGGGTATGCGGGCGGCATCATGACCGCCGCCGTGGACGGTGTACGCTGTGCGGCGGCGCTGATGCGGGAACACAAACCTTCGGCGCAGTAAAAAGAAAGAGGAATCTATGGCAACACATCCCTATAAACCGTCGGACCATTCGGAGGAAAAACCCCGTTACACGGGCGTTTCCGACCTGGATGACATTCTCGACCAAACCATCAGCGTGGCATCGGGCATTGGTGCCGGTGTTCTGGCAAGCATTTCCGGTGCGCTGGAACAGGTGGGGGAAGCCATCGGGGCAGCCCGGCAAAAGGACGAAAATCTTCCTTTTCCCAAATGGAAACGCCGCATGGACCGGCAGTTGCAAAAAAAGAATCAGGATGATGCCGTGGCATTGGCGGTTGTGGGGTGGACGCTGGCCTCTTGTTTCGGCATTGCCGCCATTGTGATGTGGGCCCTTTCTGCGGTAGGACCGCAGGCGTTGAACGTCACCCAGGAAGAATTTATGGTTTTTCCCATTCTGATGGCCTGTTTCACGCCGTTGACCGTTGGTTTCGGCATCATGGGCGGCGTGGGAATCAAAAAATATCGCTACATCAACCGGCTTCGCCGCTATCTGCGGGTGGCACGGGATTGGGTCAGCGATGTGGTCACTCTGGCAGGGGACAGCGCGTTCAGCAGGGAGCAGGTGCTGCGGGATCTGCAGCAAGCTATTGCCCGCGGTGAATTGCCCGATGCGGTTCTGGAACAGGACGGCAAGTTGTATCTGGACATCACCCGCTGTGCTCCCGAAAGAACAACACCGCAGTCTGCAGCAGAAACGGCACCGCAACAGGAGGAACCGGTCTTGGACGATGCAGGACTCTTGCAGCGGGACGGCGCTGCGTTCCTTGATTATCTGGCGCGCAGCACCGGTAAGCTGGGTGAGGACGCGGATGAAGAGCTGGAAACCATGCGCAAAAACTGCGCGGCTATCCTGGGCTTTGTGCATAATCACCCCGAGCAATTACCCCGGGTACGGCGGTTCCGGGAATATTATCTTCCCACCACCCGCAAACTTTTGGATACAGCCCAGGGGTTGGGAAATACCGAAACAGAAAACGCCCGGGAAATCCGGCGCGATATTACCGGGATTTTGCATACGCTGAATCAGGCTTATGCCAAACTCTATGATACGCTGCTGCAGGATATCAGCCTGGATGTGTCCACAGAGATCGGCACACTGGAAACCATGCTGCGGCAGGATGGCCTGACCCACGATTTTGAAACGGACTTTAAAAATGCATGATTGCGCGGCATTGGCAAGCCGCGTTTTGTAAGGAGAGAACCACCATGAATTATCCGGCCTGGCAAATCAAAACCGCAGAACCGAACAGCGAGCAGGTGCTGGCTGAAGCGGGCTGCGGCGTCCTGCTGCGCAGGGTACTGGCCGCACGCGGGTACGATGACGCGCAGGTGGTTCATCAGCTGCTGGAGCCGGGCGGAGAACTGTCGGACCCGTTCCTGATGAAGGATATGGACAAGGCAGTGGCGCGGATTCAGCAGGCAATCGAAGAGGAAGAACCTATCGTCATTTACGGCGATTACGATGTGGACGGGATCTCCGCAACGGCTATCCTGTATGAGTGCCTTTCCAGCCAGGGGGCGCATGTGCGGTGCAAACTGCCCACCCGCGGCAGCGGTTACGGGCTTACCCGGCAAGCCTTGGAAAGCCTGGCGCAAAAAGGCTTCTCGCTGGTCGTTACGGTGGATAACGGTATTTCGGCCATCGAAGAAGCTGCCTGTGCCAAAGAATTGGGACTGGATCTGGTCATTACCGACCATCATCTTCCGGGCGAAACGCTGCCCCAGGCGGTGGCCGTTGTGGACCCCAAACGTGCGGATGACGAAAGTCCCTTCAAGGACCTGTGCGGCGCCGGCGTGGCATTCAAACTGTGTGCGGCGCTGGAAGGCTGCGAACCGACCGAACTGCTGGAAATGTACGGGGAATTTGTGGCCCTGGGAACCGTGGCGGATGTGATGCCCCTTGTGGGAGAAAATCGTGTTCTTGTGCGGGAGGGGCTGAACCTTTTGCAGGACACCATGCGTCCGGGATTGCAAGCTTTGTTGGAAAGCGGCGGATATGCCGGCAAACCGGTCACCACGGATACGGTCAGTTACGGTCTGGCCCCCCGTCTGAATGCGGCCGGCCGCATGGATAACGCCTCCGTTGCCCTGAAGTTGCTGCTTTGCGGGGACGAAGAGCAGGCAACCGGAATTGCGGCACGCCTTGCGGAGATCAATACCGAACGGCAGCAGACCGAGCAGGAAGTGTTTGCCGCCGCCTGCCATACGCTGGAAGCGGACCCGGCGCGGTTGCGGGACCGGGTGCTGATCGTCTCCGGAGAGGACTGGCACGCCGGTGTGATTGGCATTGTGGCCGCCCGCCTGATGGAACGTTACAGCCGCCCGGTGATTGTAATTTCGATGCATGAAGGGGAGGGCCGGGGCAGCGGACGCGCGCCCGACACCTTTGACCTCCATGGTGCGCTGGCCGGGTGTGCAGAATATCTGATCCGGTACGGCGGCCATGCAGCCGCAGCCGGTATTGAAATCGAAGAAGAACGTTTGGCTGCATTCCGGCAGGCCATCAACGAATGGGCCGCACAAAATGCGGCCAAGCCGGCACCGGCAACGTTGCAGCTGGACGCACCGGCAACGTTGGAAGAGATTTCGCTGGAAAATGTACGGGAACTGGGCCGCCTTGCGCCGTTCGGCCGGGAAAATCCCACGCCGGTTTTGCTGGTACGGGATGCCATTGTGGACGGTGTCTGGGCCATGGGGGCGGAAGGCCGCCATACCCGCGTGCGTTTGCGGCAGGGGAACCATACCCTGTTTGCTTCGGTGTTCGGCACGGCACCGCAGAAATTTGCTTATCCGGTAGGGGCAGCCGTGGAAGCCGCCTTGGAAGTATCGGTATTTACGGGACGGAACGGCCCGATGGTATCTGCACATCTTAAGGCGATCCGCCCGGCCAATCTGACCAACACACCCAGCGAGCAGGCCGCCTGGTTCGAGGCGTTCTGTACCGGGGCGGTACTGGAACCGGCCCGGGCCGAAGCATTGCTGCCGGATCGTGCCGATACCGTCATGTTGTATAAACGAATTCGCAGCGGGCAGGTATTTGCAGGGGACCTGCAGCCTACTTTTGCGGCACAGGGACCGGAGAACGCCGGCAAAATGCTGGCCAGCCTGGCAGCCTTGAGGGAATTGGGCCTGATTGAAGAACAGGATGGCCGTTGGCTGCCGGTGCCGGTTGCGCAAAAACAGGACCTGGCTGCGGCACCTGTTTTGCGCAGGCTGGCACAGCAGGCAGCAAAGCAATAAATCCAAAGGGGGAGAATTCTTATGGGAACTACCGAAACGACGAAGGAAATCAACACAGCCGAAGAAGGCAAGCTGCCCATTACCTATGCCGATCTGAAAAAATTCATGATCGACAGCGGGCGCCCCTATGATTTTGATATGATTGACCGCGCTTATGCGCTGGCGGAACAGGCTCACGGGGAGCAGCGCCGCCGCAGCGGCGAGCCGTATATCTGCCATCCCTTGTCGGTGGCCCATATTCTGGTGGAACTGGGCATGGACAGCGAGAGTATTGCAGCGGCCTTGATGCACGATGTGGCAGAAGACACCCCCATCACGGTGGCGGAAATCAAGCAGAAATTCGGGCCGGAAGTGTCTCTTCTGGTGGATGGCGTTACCAAACTGACGCAGATCAAATTCTCCAATGTGGAGGATCGCCAGGCGGAAAACCTGCGCAAAATGTTGCTGGCCATGAGCCAGGACGTGCGGGTTATGATCATCAAACTGTGTGATCGCCTGCACAATATGCGCACAGGCGATGCATGGCCTGAACAAAAACGCCGTGACAAGGCCCTGGAAACCATGGAGGTGTATGCCCCCATTGCCCACCGCCTGGGCATCTCCAACATCAAGGAGGAACTGGAGGACCGGAGCCTGCATTACCTGGACCCCATCGGATATGAAACCATCCGCGAACTGCTGAATAAGCATGGGGACGAGTTCCTGCACACGGTATGCCATACCATCGCCCGCCATCTGGCGGAAAACGGCATCCCCAAAGCCACGATCCGCCACCGTGTAAAAAGCATCTACGGCATCTACCGCAAGATGTACATGCAGAATAAAGATTTCGAGGAAATCTACGACATTTATGCGGTACGGATCATTCTGGAAAACGTCCCGGAATGTTATACGGCGTTGGGCCTGATTCATGATATGTATCATCCGCTGCCCAACCGGTTCAAGGATTATATCTCCACCCCCAAGCCCAATGGCTACCAGAGTCTGCACACAACGGTCATTGGTCGGGAAGCCATTCCCTTTGAAGTCCAGATCCGCACCTGGGATATGGACCGCATGGCGGAATACGGCATTGCCGCCCACTGGAAATACAAGGCCGGTATTACCGGCAGCTCCAACGATAAGCTGGACGAGCGCCTTGCCTGGGTGCGTCAGCTTCTGGAAAGCCAGCGCTCCAGCGCGGATGCCACCGACCTGCTCAGCGACATCAAGAGCGACCTGCTGCCGGAGGAAGTGTTTGCCTTTACCCCCCGGGGCGATGTGATCAACCTGCCTGCCGGGGCAACGGTCATCGACTTTGCCTATGCCATCCATTCTGCGGTGGGCAACCGCATGATTGGCGCCAAGGTCAACAACCGTATCGTTTCCATTGACCATAAAGTGCAGACCGGCGAAATCATTGAGATTCTGACCGGACCGGAAAACCGCGGCCCCAGCCGTGACTGGCTCAACATCGTCAAAACCAGCGAAGCCAAGAACAAAATCCGCAACTGGTTCAAGAAAGAACGCCGGGAAGAAAACATTGAGGAAGGCCGCAACGCACTGGAACGCGAACTGCGCCGGAACATGATCGCCTTGCCGGAAGAACAGCGCACGGTCTTTTTGGAGAACCTGGCGCGGCGCAACCACTGCAACACGGTGGACGAGATGTACGCAGCTATCGGGTACGGCGGTTTGCAGCTTTCCCGGATGCTTTCCAAAATCAAAGAAGAATATGCCCGACTCAAGGAAACGGAGCCCAAACCCGTCACGGTGGAACTTAAGCGGGTCCACTCTTCTGACGGCGTGGTGGTGGAAGGCATTGATAATTGCCCCATCAAGTTTGCAAAATGCTGTTCTCCGCTGCCCGGGGATGAAATCATCGGTTTTGTTACTCGTGGCTTTGGTGTATCCATTCATAAACGGGATTGCGCCAATGTACGGGAAAGCATGCGCCACCCCGAAAATGCGGACCGCTGGGTGCGCGCTTACTGGGCCGATGACGCCAAGGAGAACTACAAGGCTTCGCTGGAACTGATGTGTATGGACCGTGCCAATCTGGTTTCGGATATTGCATTGGCGCTGGGCGATATGCGTGTTCCCATTTACTCGCTGATGGCTCGCGCCGCAGAACAGGGCCGCGCACGGATGAGTGTTACGGTGGGTATCACCAATACCGAGCATCTTAACAGTGTGGTGGCACGGCTGAAAAAGGTCAAAGACGTCATCAGCGTGATACGCAGCTGAAGGGAAATAGTAAGGAGATAATTATATATGCGAGCAGTGATCCAACGGGTGACCGAAGCGTCTGTCACCGTTGATGGAGGTCCGGCGCGTTGTATCGGCCCGGGGTTGATGATCCTTTTGGGCGTGTGCGATACGGATGATCCGGCCATCGTACCGAAGCTGGCAGAAAAATGCGCGCATCTTCGCATTTTCGAGGATGACGCAGGCAAGCTGAACCGCAGCGCGGTGGAGTTGGGGTACGAAGCACTGGTGGTTTCCAACTTCACCTTGTATGGTGACACCACCAAGGGAAAACGCCCCAGTTTTATCCATGCCGCCAAGGCGGATCTGGCGGTACCGTGTTATGAGCAGTTCCTGGCCGAAATGGGCAAACAGGGGCTGAAATCGGTACAGCACGGCGAATTCGGGGCGGATATGAAGGTCCGCCTACTCAATGACGGGCCTGTGACCATTGTGATCGATACCGACGAGTGGAAAAAATAGGAGAACTTTATGAAGATCCAACACATTCCCGGGGTTGCCCCGTTGTATACCAATACGTTCCTGATTGTGACCGATGCAGGGCACGGCATCATTGTGGACGCGGCTGCGGCGCCCCAGACCTATCTGGATGCGCTGCAGGCGGAACAGGCACAGTTGACACATATTCTGCTGACCCACGGTCATTACGACCACGTCGGGGCTGTAGCGGCTTTGCGCAAAGCCACCGGCTGCAAAGTCTATATGGACCCTGTGGATGCGGCCGGCAATCAGATGCTGCCCCTGACCCGGGATTTGGTCGACGAAAACTGGCCTGCCAACGGCGAATTGAAGATCGACGAGCTTACGTTCAAAATCTACCACACACCGGGGCACACGCCGGGCAGCGTATGCCTGCTTTGCGGGGAATTGCTGTTCAGCGGTGATACATTGTTTGCCGGTTCCTGCGGCCGTACCGATTTCCCCGGCGGCAGTATGCAGCAGATGCAGCAAAGTCTTTCGCTGCTGGCGGAACTTCCGATTCCGGATACGGTTCAGGTGCTGCCGGGTCATGAGTCTTTTTCTACGTTGGGGCGTGAGCGCCGCTCGAACCCGTATATGAACGGCGCATGGTTCTGAGCGAAACGGCCGCAATTGCATGAAATAAGGAGATTTTGTATCAATGCAGATCGTTTTACGTGGTGCTGCAGCCGGTTACGAAGCGGAGCATACGGCCCGCATCTTTTTCCCGGGCGCGGAAAAGGCAACGCAAATCCCTGAAGAGGGGGATTTTGTGCTGGCTGTCAGCCATGAAAAAACGGATTTTGTTCTGCTGCGCCTGAACAGTGCGCTTTTTTGGCGCACCGCAGTGCGTACCCCGGAACAGGATGCCGAATATTCCCTGTGCAGGTTGCTGTATGGACTGCTGCGGGAACAAACGGGGCAGAACCCGCCCTGGGGCATGATGACGGGCGTGCGCCCTGTTCGGATCATTCATGATCTGCGGGCTATGGGGGCTACAGAAGCGGAAATCGAGGATCGTTTTCTGCGTCATTTTGCCTGTACGCCGCAGAAATTTTCTCTGGCGCGGGGCATTGCCGATCTGCAGCGTCCCGTGTTGGAAGGCGCAGACCCCATGGACTGCAGCGTTTATGCGGGAATTCCCTTTTGCCCGACACGGTGCAGCTATTGCAGTTTTGTTTCCCGTACGGTAGGGGACAAGGCCACCCGTGCACTGGTACAGCCCTATGTGGACAACCTTTGCCGGGAACTCACGGCCATTCGGCAAACGGCGGATCGCTGCGGGCTGCGCATCCGTACCTTCTATATCGGCGGCGGTACACCCACCAGCCTTTCGGCCGCACAGCTGGAACAGTTGATGTCCCATATTGCCGCTACGTTTGACCTGGCTTCTCTGGACGAATACACCGTGGAGGCCGGTCGCCCGGATTGTACGGACCCGGAAAAGCTGCGGATCATCAAACAATATGGTGCCACACGCATTTCTATCAACCCGCAGACTTTTTCCGACGAGGTGTTACACAACATTGGCCGGCGCCACACGGCACAGGACATTATTGATTGTTTTGCGGCGGCACGTTCGGCCGGTCATGACAACATCAATATGGACCTGATCGCCGGTCTGCCCGGTGATACAGTGGAAGGGTTTACGCATAGTCTGGAACAGACCATTGCACTGGCCCCGGAAAACATCACGGTACATACGCTCACCCTCAAGCGGGCGTCCAATCTGGTGGTGGAACACCGCGCCGCGGCATACGATGATGTGGCGGCTATGCTGTCCCGCTGTGATGCGCTCCACCAGGCGGGGTATCATCCCTATTATCTCTACCGTCAGAAAGGCACGCTGCAGAATCTGGAAAACATCGGCTGGGCCAAACCTGGCCGGGAATGCCTTTATAATATTTACATTATGGAAGAGATCCACACCATTCTGTCGGCCGGGGCAGGCGGTTCCACCAAACTGGTAATTCCCGGCAAACGGCACGGAAAAATCGAACGGATCTTCAACTTCAAATATCCCACAGAATATATCGATCGTTTTGAGGAAATACTTGCCCGTAAAAAGGGCGTGGAGGATTTCTATGAACGTTGCGCAGCGCAAACGCTTTGTAAGCCGTGAATTGATTGCTTTGGCAGCCGGGCAGCCCAAGCAGTTTGCCGCCTTGTGCGAACAACAGTATCATCAACGCATCCAGACCATTGCCCGGGAAATCCTTGCCAGTGGCCGGCATATCGTAATGTTGACCGGTGCTTCGGCTGCGGGCAAAACCACTTCGGCCCATAAACTGGCTGAGGTCATCAGTACGGCAGGGCGGCGGAGCGTGGTACTCAGCCTGGATGATTTTTATGCGGGAGCGGGGCGTTATCCAAAAAATCCGGACGGTACCGACGATTACGAAAGTCTTCAATCGCTGGACCTTCCGGTGCTGCATCGTTGCTTGCAGGAACTGCACCGGGACGGCATCTGCCAGGCACCGGTATTTGATTTCAAAATTCAGCAGGCAAACGGGGTGCAGACCATCGACTGCCGCGGCGGCGTGGTAATTATCGAGGGTTTGCACGCACTCAACCCGGCACTGACGGAAAATCTGCCGGAAGACGCTGTTTTTTGTCTGTATGCCGGCCTGCGGGAAGAGTATGCAGCACCGGACGGCAGCCGTGATCTGGCAACCCGAGATATCCGCCTGGCGCGCCGCCTGATCCGTGATTATCTCTTCCGCGGACATGGGCCTTCCTTTACGCTGGGACTGTGGGGGCATGTGTGCGCCGGGGAAGACCGGTATATCAAACCCTACAAACCACGCGCCGATTTGCTGCTGGATACCACACACAGCTATGAAGTGTGTCTTTGGCACAATGTGCTGGACTCCATGCCGGAAGATCCGGACCTTACGCTGTCGCAGGCGCGGCAGATGGAAGCGCTGCGGCAGAAATTTGTCCACTTCCCGTCTTTGGCAACATCTTTGGTTCCGCAGCAGAGCATGCTCCGTGAATTTATCGGAACGGGTACAGCGTAAATTCACGGAAAATATACATTTGCGCGTTGCAAACCCTGCAGGAATCCGCTATAATATGCATAAAGAGCGCGGCAAGGAGAAGGCTGCGCACGTTAAAGAAAGAGGTGTTACCTATGTTTGAACTGGATATCGAAATGCTGAAGGAACAAGGCCTGCAGCTGGTCGACACCGCCAAAAAGACTGCGCAGAATTTGGCAGATAAAGGCAAGAATCAGCTGGATCTCATCAACCAGCAGGCACGGCTTTCCAAGGCACAGCGCCAGTTGGGTGCGCTGGTATACAGTCTGCATAAGGCCGGCGAAGAGAACCAGCCCCTTGTGGATAAATACATCGAAGCAATTGCCGAAGTGGAAAAGGCCATTGAAGAGATCAAGGCCAATATGAGCCCCGAAGAATATATGGAGGCCGAAGCCCAGGCAGAGGAAGAAGTGGTCATGCCTGAGGAAGAGGAGAAAATCGAGGAAGAACCCGTGCAGCTGCGCGGTGAAACCAAGATTTGCCCGGTGTGCAAGGCAGAAGTGGACGGCGACGCGCTGTTCTGCAACCACTGCGGTGCACAGCTGTAAAATCTTCGCAGGATAAGAGATCCAAAAAAGAACTTTTGTTCGATGAAAAATCTTGTCTGCGGGCGGGGCTGCAGCTGCGGCACCGCCCGCAAGGCTTGACAAATTGCGGATTGGGAGTAAAATATTGCGTACTGCGCGGCGCCGCGGTACGTTGTGCCGCCTATGAATGATTATCCAGCCAAAACAAGCTACACGGCAGACGATCTGGTAAAGATCATAGCACTGCTGCGTGACCCCGAAAACGGATGCCCTTGGGACAAAGTCCAAACCCACCAGTCTATCCGGATGAATTTTCTGGAAGAAGCCTATGAGGCAGTGGATGCCATCGATTTAGAGGATTCGTATCTGCTGTGTGAGGAACTGGGCGATGTGCTGATGCAGGTCGTTTTTCATACCCAAATTGAGCAGGAAAAGGGTAACTTTACCTGGCAAGAGGTGTGTGACGGCGTATGCCGCAAACTGATTGAACGACATCCGCATATTTTTGGCGGGGATACAAGCATAAAAGATTGGGATGCGCTCAAAAATAAGGAAAAGGGACGTCTTACTTTACAAGATGACCTTTCCAGCGTTCCTCAGGCGCTGCCGGCCTTGATGCGTGCGGCAAAACTGCAAAAGCGCGCCGCCCGGTATCAGGTGGCGGTTTCTGCAGCCCCACAGATGGTGGAAGAAAGCGCCGAAATGCTTCAGGCGGCTGCCGATGAAGCAGCCGCGGAACAGGCCGCCGGAAAATTACTGTTCCAGGCAGTGGCTTTGGCCCGGAAAGCGGGCATTGACCCGGAACAGGCCTTGCAGCGATATAATACTGCATTTACGGAAAATCCCGAATCCAACTGAGCTAAGAAGCTGGCACGCGGGCACTGCCCCAGCAGCCGCTTTTGGCAGATAAATTACTTTGGAGGTACAAACCATGACGAAAGTTGAATTGATCGCCGCTGTTGCGAACGAAGCCAACCTGACCAAGAAAGATGCCGAGCAGGCCGTCAACACTGCTCTGAATGCTATTACCGAAGCTCTGAAGAACGGTGAGAAGGTTACTCTGGTAGGCTTTGGCACGTTCGAAGTCCGTGAGCGTCCGGCTCGCAAAGGCCGCAACCCCCAGACCGGTGCCGAAATCACCATCGAGGCTTCCAAGCTGCCCGCTTTCAAGGCTGGCAAGGCTCTGAAGGACGCTGTGCAGTAAGAATTGTACCTTACTTGCCCCGTCGCCGCTGGCGATGGGGTATTTTTCATACAAGGAGGAACCCATGCGTTTAGATAAATACCTGAAAGTCAGCCGTCTGATCAAACGGCGCACCCTTGCCAACGAGGTGGCTGACGCGGGCCGTGTGCTGGTCAATGATAAGCCTGCCAAAGCCAGCTATGCGGTCAAGGTAGGGGACGTGATCGAGATTACCTTCGGCAATCGTCCGGTCAAAGTCCGTGTACTGGCCGTGGAAGAGCCGAAAGGAAAAGATGTGGCCAGAGAACTTTTTGAAGTGATCGATCCGCAGGCATAATTTTGTTTTCTGCCGCATATGGTATGAGTGTACATCCAATTGCGGAGGAGGGACACCGCCATTATGCCGGAAATCAAAAACCAACCGATTCGGACCAAAGCGAATCCCATAGAAACGCAGACACGCAGTCACAGTCTTGCCTTGAAAGACCGGCATCAACTGGCGGTGACGGGAGTAAGCAGGATCATCAGCTGCGATGAAACGGCGGCAGTTCTGGAAACGCCTTTGGGAAATCTGACCATTGGCGGGCAGGAACTGCAGGTCAGCGAGTTGTCGGTACACAGCGGGCAGGTACAGTTGTCCGGCAAGATCGAGTACATTCAATATGCCGAAAACCGGCAGTCCGGGGGCGGGTTCTTTACCCGTCTGTTCCGCTGATATGACGGCCGCGCCCGCCGTTTCGGCGGTATTGGGGGACGTGCTGTGGTGTTTGGGGCTGGGCTGCCTGCTGGGAGCGCTGCGCAGCGCCGCTTCCATGCTGACCGGTAACGGTACTTTGCGGTGCTTTTGTTGGGATCTGCTGGCTTTTGTAGCTGCGGCAGTGCTGGTATGCGGGTTTTCTGCAGGAGTCAGTGCCAGCGGCTTGACGCGCTGGTATATGGCTGCCGCTATGCTGGTCGGGGCTTTGGCCTGGAACCAGGCGATTGCACCTTCTGTGTACCAGGCAGCAAGTAAGATTTTACAAATAGCGGTATGGCCTTTACGGCAGCTGGAAGGCAAGATTCTGTATCCGCTGATACGGCACATTCGAAATGCACTGCACTCGCTGCGGTTGCACCGCCCCCGCAAAAATGTGCGGAAAAAGCCAAAAATCAGAAAAAAGCAGTTGCAAAAGGCGTCGAAAGTATTATATAATTAACCATACGTAGAATTGCGCGTTGATTACGCGCAAAACCGCGCAATTTGTGAAGAAAGGGGGCACCGGTTCATTATGCACAAACGTCACGGGGTGCTCCCGCGGTGGCTGATGGCCGCTGCCTTTCTGGCACTTTGCGGTTACTTGTTTGTCAGTCTGATTCATTATCAGGTATCTATCGGTTCCAAACAGCAGGAACTGCTGAGTGTGCAAAACCAGCTCAGCAATCAGCTGACCGAAAACGCGGAACTGTCCAACACCCTCGAGCAGGGCGAGGATGCCATCATTGAACGCTACGCGCGGGAACAAGGGTATGCCAAACCCAACGAGCGTGTGTTCGTGGACATCAGTGGCAAATAAGTCAAATCCATTTGGTTCAGCGGGGGCGCTTTGCGGCAAACCTTCTGCATAAATCAATCAAAAGAAAAAGGGGTATTCTAGTTTGGCATTACAAGTTGGGGATATTGTCGAAGGCAAAGTAACCGGAATCAAGCCTTTCGGCGCATTTGTCTCTCTGCCGGAGGGCAAGACCGGTCTTGTCCATATCTCGGAGGTTTCCTACGAATTCGTGCAGGATCTCTCCGCCGTGCTGGAGGATGGGCAGACCGTGTCGGTCAAGGTGCTTTCCATTGCGCCGGACGGCAAAATCGCGTTGTCCATTAAGCGCACACAGCCGGCACCGGAACGCGGTGCGCGTCCGCAGGGGGGCGGCGCACGTCCTGCCCACCGTCCCAAGCGTGAGGAAAAGCCCCGGGTTTGGCAGCCCAAGCCTGCAGCCCCTCAGGGCGAAATGAGCTTTGAGGATATGATGGCGCGTTACAAATCCCGCAGCGAAGAAAAAATTGCGGACCTCAAGCGTGTGACGGAAAATCATCGTGGCGGATATTCTCGCCGCCGCGGCTAAGCCCTCACAATCCCTATACCAGATAATCGATACATGGCTCTACCCTGACGGTAAGCTTACCGCCGGGGATAGAGCTTTTTTGCAAAAATTCAAAGGGAAAGGAACACTATGTCCACACTGTATACCATGGTTGCTCCGTGCTTCTTCGGAACGGAATCGACGCTGCATTTTGAAATCAAGCGTCTGGGCGCACAAAATATTCAGGTCACGGATGGCCGCATTGCGTTTCAGGGCGAAGCGGAAATGATTGCGGCAGCCAACCTGAACCTGCGCACCGCAGAGCGGGTTTTGCTGCAGCTGGCCACCTACAAGGCCATGACTTTTGATGAACTGTTCGACGGCTGCTACCGGATTCCCTGGGAAGAACTGCTGCCGGCAGATGCTGCATTCCCGGTCAAAGGGTCCAGCCTGTCCAGTCAGCTTTCCAGTGTGCCCGCCTGCCAGAGCATCATCAAAAAAGCCATCGTAAAGCGGCTGATGGCAGGCCACAAGACAAGCACACTGCCCGAAAGCGGCCAGGTATACAAGGTTCGTTTTTCGCTGCGCAAAAACGAGGTAGAAATTTACCTGGACACCTCCGGTGATGGTCTGCACAAGCGCGGCTACCGCAGAAATGCCACGCTGGCCCCCATCAAGGAAACTCTGGCCGCAGCCATTGCAGACCTGGGCCGTGTACGGCGCGACAGCCTGGTACAGGACCCGTTCTGCGGTTCCGGTACGCTGGTGATCGAAGCGGCGCAGAAAGCGTTGAATCTGGCGCCGGGTCTGCGCCGTCGGTTTGCGGCGGAACACTTTGACTTTGTTCCCGCGGAAGCGTGGGCGCGGCAGCGCCAGAAAGCCCTGGAGGAAGTACGCCGGGACGCAGCCTTTGAAGGTGTGGGGTACGATATTGACCCTGCCGCGGTTGCGTTGGCCAATGCCAATGCAAAGCTGGCGGGCGTGGGGGATCGCTGCCGGTTTGAAGTGGCGGACGTAAAGGATTTTATGCCTGCTGCGGCAGCCACCGTACTGACCAACCCGCCCTATGGTGAACGGCTGGGCAGCAGCGCGGAGGCGGCGTCTCTGGCCAAAACGCTGGGGCAAATCTGGCAACGCAATCCGGCACAAGGATTGTATGCCATTACGGCGGATACGGATTTTGAACAGCACTTTGGCAAAAAGGCCAACCGCCGCCGTAAAATCTACAATGGAATGATCCCGTGCCAGTTGTATATGTACTACGACCAGGGCAAGAGGTAAGTGTATGGAAGATCTGAAACTGGCCATTTTGATTGACGCCGATAACATTTCTCCTAAATATGTAAAGGTGATTCTGGACGAAGCGGCGTCTTTTGGTGTGGCTGCCTGTAAACGGATTTACGGTGACTGGTCGGACACCCGGCTGAAAAGCTGGAAAGATGCCCTGCTGAACAATTCCATCATTCCCATTCAGCAGTACAGTTATACCACCGGGAAGAATGCCACCGATTCGGCCATGATTATTGATGCCATGGATTTGTTGTATGGTGGTAATCTGGATGGATTCTGTATCGTATCTTCGGACAGCGACTTTACCCGGCTGGCGGCCCGCCTGCGGGAAGCCGGCAAGCTGGTCATCGGCATGGGGGAGAGCAAAGCCCTGGGTCCCTTTGTAAAGGCCTGTGACCAGTTCAAATATCTGGACCTGATTCTGGACCATGGAGAACCGGAAGCAGAGAACCCGGTAGCCCCTGCAGCGGAGACCGACGCATTGGCCAACGCAGGGGATGACACCGCCATCAACCGGGATTCCATCGAGCGCATCGTCCGCGGTTTGATCGGCGAGATGGATGACGGCACCGGCTGGGTGCGCACTTCCCGGGTAGGCGATCAGCTGATCAAGCGGTACCCGGACTTTGACGTGCGTAACTTCGGCTCCAAGAGTCTGAACAAATTTCTGGCGTCCTTGCCCGAGATGGAAGTGGAAGAACGGATTCTTGCCAACGGCAACCCTATTCAATTTGTGCGGATTCGTCCGTTGCCCAAAAAGACGGCAGCGCGCCGTCCCGGCACCAAGAAAACACCCCGTCGTTCCACCGGGAAGAGAAAATAAAGCAAAACAGCACAATCTGCCGAAGCAGGCTGTGCTGTTTTTTCGCTTCAGATCACCAATCCGCCGTTTTGGCCAATCACTTGCCCGGTGATATAACCGGAAGCCCGGTCAGCCAAAAACACCAGGGTACGGGCAATTTCGTCCGGTGTGCCCAACCGGCCCACAGGGGTTTCTTCTGCCAGTGCCGCGCGGTCCTCGTCAGAAAAACCGGCCATCATATCCGTATCGATCACACCGGGGGCTACAATGTTTACAGTGATACCGCTGGGGCCTTCTTCTTTGGCCAACGCCTTACCCAGTCCGATCAAACCGGCTTTCGCGGCACTGTAGGGCACCTCACAGCTGCCGCCGGTCTGGCCCCACATACTGCTGACCAGCAGTATGCGGCCAAATTTCTGGTGGATCATGCCTGGCAGTACGGCACGGCATGCATAAAAGGCGCCGTCCAGGTCCACAGCCATTAACCGGCGCCAGTCATCATCGGTGGTATCGGTGAACAGTTTTTGTTGGGCGATGCCCGCATTGCACACAAGCACCTGTAAACTGCCCAACTCCTGCTCTGCCCGGTGGATTGCATCGGTGACCTGGAGGGAATCGCCTGCATCAGCCTGAAGTGCCAGAAAGCGGTTTCCGGGGGCCAGACTGCGCGCCTGAGCCAACACTTGTTCGGCTGCTTCGGGATGCCGGTTCCAGGTAAAAGCCACCTGGTATCCCGCACGGGCAAAGGCCATAACCGCCGCGGCGCCAATACCGCGGCTGCCGCCGGTAATAAAAACATTTTGCTGCATGATCATTTCTTCTTTCGTTTTTCGCGCAGCATGATGAAAAATTCCTGCAGCAAGGCCTGCGCTTCCTCCTGCAGCAAGCCGCCTTCCACAACCGGATGATGGTTGAACGGCAGTGCGAACAGATCGGTCAATCCACCGCAGCAACCGGCTTTGGGATCAGCGGCACCATACACTACACGGCGCAGCCGGCTGTTGATAATGGCACCGCTGCACATGGGGCAGGGTTCCAGTGTCACGAACAGTTCGCATTGCCACAGCCGCCAGCCCCCCAGCTGCTTGCAGGCAGCGTCAATGGCCAGAAGTTCTGCGTGGTAGGTGGCATTGCGGTCGGTTTCCCGCAGATTGTGTGCTTTGGCAACCACTTCACCGTCCTTGGCAACCACAGCGCCGACGGGGACTTCTCCTAACGAAGCTGCAATTCTGGCTTCGTCCAAGGCAATGCGCATCAGCTGCTCATCGGTCATAAAAACTCCTTACCCAATCAGAAAAAAGGTATACACTAAAAGAAACAACACTACAAAAGCGTAGGCCGGGCTGCTGAATACCCCCAGAACATCCACACCGGGGCGCAATCCGGCAGAAAACCGGAAGCCCTGCTGCCGTGCATGGTAAATCAGCCACAGGCTGAACAGGGGGAAGAAGAGCAGCAGAAACAACTCAAATGCAAAAGAAATGTTGTTGGGGGCATAGAACCGCAGGTACAAAGACAGGAACGCCAGACAGTTGTTCACAAAATGCAGCAGCATGCCGGGTAAAATACTGCCGGACCGTTCGGCCAGCCAACCAAGGAACACCCCGCACACCAACGCAGTCAGTGACTGGATGGGGTCCAGGTGCAGCAAAGCGAAGAGAAGAGCCGGGCCGAAAATGGCAGCAGCGCTGCCGCATGGACGCAACAGCCCTTGCAGGGCACCCCGGAAAAACAACTCTTCCGTGATAGCCGGCATTACACAGAGCACAAGGAAGTACACGATCAGTTCCAATCCGCCGCTGGGCAGAATGCTGGCTTCGTTTTCAATCCCCAAAAGGAGAGAAAGCAACGCCCCCGCCAGATTGGCCAGATTGGCCACCCCCAAAAAAACCGGCAGACAAAATGCCGGACTCCAGGGGGCTGGCAGTACAATGCGCAGATCTTTGGTCTGCAGGCGTGTCAGACGCAGCAGGCACCACAACGGCACAAAAATAGCACCGAGACCGATAAACAGCTGCAGCAAACCAATGGTGGTATCGCTGAATCCAACCGGTTTTGCCATACTGGCGCCGGGCTGGATCAAGCCCATCACTGCGCTTACACCGGTATATAAAAGTGAACGTATCAACAAATATAATAACGCGGCAATTGCGCACCAGCTGGCGGCGCCGCGGATTCCACGAGTTTTAGCCATTCCCTCATCCCTTACAAAAAGTATCCTTGTGTATTATCATAGCACAGGACAGTACCGGGCGCAATAAAAAAAGACCCAACCGGTGTGCGGGCCGGTAAGGTCGTGGAGGGAGAGAGGAGTCTTTGCTTGATCTGCAATGTGCGTTGCAGGCATTGACTTTCGTCTATTATCATAGTACAGTATAGACGTGAAGTAAAGTACAATTTTTTCATACATAAAGTGAAAATGATTCACGGATAGAGGTGCATTTCATGACGCTTACGGATTGCCAGATTCTGATGATTGTAGCCCAGTTGGGGACCTTTGCTGCTGCGGCCGAACAGATGCATCTTACCCCGTCGGCTATCAGTCATGCGGTGTCCGGCATGGAGGCTGAGTGCGGCTTCCCGTTGTTTACCCGGACCAAAAGCGGTGTGACCCTGACCGCAGCAGGGGAAAGTCTGTTCCCCTCTATTCGGCAGATGCTCAACAGCAGCGAGCTGCTGGACCAGTCCATAGCACAGATCAACGGTATGCATAAGGGCGTTTTGCGCCTGGGCGTCTTTAATTCCACCTGCGTAACCTGGATGCCCAAACTGGTGCCGCCTTTTCAGCAGGAGTTTCCCGGTATTGATGTACAGATCTATCAGGGATCTTATGCGGATATTGCTGCCTGGCTCAAAAACGGCGTGGTAGAATTGGGATTTCTCTCCAACTCCAGTGCAAAGGACCTGGATTTTGAACCGCTTTATGAAGACCCGCTGATCTGCATTGCACCGGCTTCCTATAAACCGAAAAGGCCCGGATGTGTTTGGGCGGAGGAGCTGCAGGGGCAACCCTTTGTCAGCCAGCAGGCGGATGTGGATGCGGACATTCAAAGTTACTTTAAAAAGAACGATCTGCACGTCAACAGCCGGTGCTATATCGTGGATGACCAGTCCATGATTTCCATGGTGTCCTGCGGCCAGGGTCTGGCCATTATGCCCGAACTGATGTTCAAGATGGGAACCGATCACAGCGGCTGTCAGGTGCTGCGCTTGGAACCGGCTGCGGGACGCACCATCGGGGTGGCGTTTCTGTCCCGCAGCGGATTGTCGCCGGCCGCCAGCCGTTTTATTGAGCATGCGCGCCGGTATGCCCAGACGCTCAAATAAACGCTGTCTGGCTGCCCGGCTGGTGGAGGGCTTTTCAAAAAAGGCAAAATAGAGTATAATAAGATGTTAAAGAACAAAAAGGGGGAAGCACCATGCCGGGTGATCTGCATACCCATACAACGTTTTCCGACGGATCGACCCCCGCCGAAAAACTGCCTTTTCTCGCACAATGTGCGGGAATGACCCACTTGGCAATTTCAGATCATGACTCTATGCGGGGCATCCGTTATGCCTATGCGCATCCTACCCAGGAAGGCGTTCATCTGATTCCAGCGGTGGAACTGACAGCTTATGACTATGAGCGTGCCCACCGGGTCCATCTGCTGTGCTACTGGCCGGATGACTGTGCACCGCTGGCGGAATTCTGTGAAATGATGGGTGAACGCCGCCGTGTGGCTGTTTTGCAAAGCTGCCGGGAACTGGAAGAGATCTGCCCGCAGTTCCGCACGGAAGAAGCGCTGGAACTGGCCAAAGAAAGCGGGACGCTGTTCAAGGCACACGTTATGCGGGTCTTGTGGCAGTATGGTCTGGCAGACGGTATGTACAATGAAGTGTACCGGTCCCTGTTTGGGCTGAAACCCGTGCGGGGGCGCATTTTGCATACACCGCGGTACGAACCGGTGGATGATGTGCTGGCCCTGATCAAAGCCTGCCGGGGCGTGGTGGTGCTGGCGCATCCCAGTGTGTACCACAGTATGGAACTGGCGCGGGAATTGATCTCGGCCGGTATGCTGGATGGACTGGAGATCGATCATCCCCGTAACACCCCGGAAGACAAGTCGGAATTGCTGCGTTTGGCAAAAGCCAATGATCTGCTGATCACCGGCGGAACGGATTACCATGGTTTGAACACCGTAACGCCGCGGCCTGTCGGTGCATTCTCTACCAGCGATGAACAAATCGTCCGCCTGGCTGCGCTGGCCAAAGCCCGCAAGGCTTCCAATAAAAAAGCACAGTGATATGGCAGGCCGGGAAAAAACCGGATTTTGCATACCCTGCGATGATAGCTTAACGTGAATGATAAAAGGAGCAAGATGTACCATGACGTATGTATATAACAACAAAGGAACCTGTTCTGTCCGCACCGAAGTGGAACTTAACCCGGATCATACCATTGCCGCTGTCCGCGTTCTGGGCGGCTGCAACGGCAACCTGAAGGGCATTGCAAGCCTGCTTGCGGGCATGAAGGCAGAAGATGCCATTGCCCGTATGGAGGGCACTACTTGCGGTAACAAGCCCACCAGCTGCCCGGATCAGATTGCACAGGCCCTGAAAGGCGCATTGGCACAACTGTAAAACAAAAGGAGCTGCACATGGACTGCTTCCATTATCCGTTGGATACCGAAACACTGCTGCGCAAAAAGCGGCGGCTGCGTCGGGAATTGTTGGCACAGAATCCCCATCCGCTGCACAAAAAAATTGCAATCCTGGGCGGGTCCACCACCAATGAGGTGGCGGACCAGCTGGGGCTTTTTTTGCTGCAATACGGTATTGAGGCGGAATTTTATCAGAGTGAGTATGCACAGTACTGGCAGGATGCCATGTTCGGCACCCCGGAACTGGATGCCTTTGCCCCGGATGTGATATACATTCACACCAGCTGGCGCAACCTGACGGACTTTCCCTCCACAGGAGATACGGAAGAACAGATTGATGCCATGCTGGAGGCGCAGTATGCGCATTTTGAGACCATGTGGCAGGCGCTGGAACAAAAGTTTGCCTGCCCGGTCATCCAGAACAACTTTGACCGGCCCAATTATCGTCTGATGGGGAACCGGGATATCTGGGATCACCATGGCCGTTCCAATTTTATCAGCAGGCTGAACCAGAAATTCTATGAATACGCCGCGTCGCATGAGCATTTCTATATCAACGATATTGACTATCTCTCGGCTGATTATGGACTGACTGCCTGGGGCGATGCCTTCTACTGGCATATGTACAAGTATGCCATGTGCCTGGATGCAATCCCGTCCCTGGCCAACAGTGTTGCCAACATTATCAAATCGTTGTATGGCCGCAACAAAAAAGCACTGGTTCTGGATCTGGACAACACCCTGTGGGGCGGCGTGGTAGGCGATGACGGAGTGGACGGACTGGCCATCGGGCCGGAAGTGCCGGAGGGTCAGGTCTATGCCGAATTCCAGAGTTATTGCAAAGCGCTCAAAAGCATTGGCGTGATTCTGGCGGTGGATTCTAAAAACGAGAAAGAGAACGCACTGGCCGGATTGAACCATCCCGACGGTGTACTGCGCCCGGACGATTTTGTGGCGATCAAGGCCAACTGGGACCCCAAAGATCAGAACCTCAAAGCCATTGCGGCGGAGCTGAGCCTGGGAGCCGACAGCTTTGTGTTTGCGGATGACAACCCGGCGGAGCGTGCCATTGTGGCTGCGCAGGTGCCCGGTGTTGCCGTTCCGGCCCTGGATGGTGCCGAGAACTATATCAAAATGCTGGACCATGGCGGTTACTTTGAGGTAACCACCCTGTCCAAGGAAGATCTTCAGAAAACCGAACTCTACCACCAGAATGCGCAGCGTGCGGCTGCTCAGGCTGCATTCAGCGATTATGGCCAGTACCTGGACAGCCTGGAAATGACGGCAACCATCCGTGGGTTTGAGCCGTTGTATATCCAGCGGATTGCACAGTTGACCAATAAGTCCAACCAGTTCAATCTGACTACGCTGCGTTGTTCCGAGGATGATATCCGTGCCATGGCGCAGAACGAAAATCACATTTGCCTGTGCGGCAAACTGGTGGATAAATTCGGCGATAACGGAATTGTGACCGTGGTAAACGGGGAACAGCAGGGCGACGAACTGCACATGCGGTTGTGGCTGATGAGCTGCCGCGTACTCAAACGCGGCATGGAAGATGCCATGATGAATACCGTGGTGGAATGTGCTGCCGAGCGTGGCGTTTCCACAATTTACGGGTACTTTTATCCCACCGCCAAGAATGCCATGGTGCGTGAGTTTTACGCCAACTTCGGCTTCGTCAAAACCACGGAAGATGAAGCGGGCAATGCCGTGTGGAAACTGGATGTAGCCTCTTACCAGCCGCATCCGCTCCACATGAAAATCGAGCGCTGACCGAAAGGAGAGGCCATGAGAAAAAACGCTCTGCAAAAATGTGGTGCGTTGGTGCTGTTTCTGATTTTGACGGCGGCGCTGTTAAAAGCCGTCGACTTTTTGCTGGTGGATGATGTTCACTCTTATTCACGGGTGATGCTGCAGGAATTGTATGCACAGTCCGGGCAAATCGACACACTTTTTCTGGGGTCATCCCACTGCTACCGAAGCGTTGACCCGGCGGTTGTGGATGAAACCCTGGGAACGCACAGTTTTAATGCAGGGTCGTCCCAGCAGCTTCCGGATGGTTCATATTACATGCTACGGGAAGCAGCAGAGCAAAATCCCATCAAAACCGTTTATCTGGAGATGTTCTACACCGGCTACAACGAAAGCCAATCCAGCAATGTGCCGATGGCCTGCTATCTGCTGACCGATTCTATGCGCTGGAATTCGCCGAATCGGTATCAGTACTTGTGGGAGATGGGGCAGATGGCGGCTTTGCCGGACCTGCTGCTTCCCGCACGCCATGGTGTGGCTTCTCCCAAAGACTGGCTTTCTTTGTGGAAGGCGAAATTGACGGATGGATACCAGCCCGGGAATTATACGTATGTAACATATCCCGAAGAGGGAGAGTTTTACCGCGGCAATGGATTTGTGTACACGGAAGGCGTAGCGCAGGATGGCTTTACCACCCTGCAGACCGTCAATACGGAGCAACCCCTGTCGGCGTTTGGCTGGGAATATCTGACCCGTATTGCCGATTATTGCCGGGAACAGGGAATACGTCTGGTGCTGTTCACGGCACCGCTGCCCAGCGCCTATGTTGCTAATACGGACGGCTACCAGGCCTATGTGGACGCGTTACGCACGTTTACCGCGAAAAACAAAACCATCTATTGGGATTTTTCTCTTTACCGCGACAGAAAAATGCTGGGACTTGGTCTGGAGGATTTTTCGGACGCACACCATCTTAACGGAAGCGGCGCGGAAAAGTTTACGGCTGTGTTATGTGATACCATCGCCCGCGACGCGGCAGGGGAAGATACAGCATCTTTGTTCTGCGATACTGTGGAAGAGTCCCTGTCGCAGTACGCGGATAATACGATTTTCATGGCGGATGCGGCCATGAATTCCTAAAAGGAGGTCCTGCCATGCTGGCAGTTACATCGCCGGGATTTGTCGTGTTTGCGGCGTTGCTGGTGGGGCTTTGGTATTGGTGTGCACCGCCGCGCCGCTGGCAATTGATGCTGGCGGCCAGTGCGCTGTTTTATCTTTCGTTGGACTGGCAGGGATTTTTGACCCTGCTGGTGGATGCTGCGGTGGTCTGGTTGTGTGCACTGCAAAAAAAGCGAGGGTGGTTTGCGCTGGGGCTTGCGGCGGCACTGGCACCTTTACTGCTGCTGAAATACTATGTGGCGGCTGCCGGCGGTTTGCAGGCCATATTTGGTCTGCGGCTTTGGCAGCCGGAAATTCTGCAGCCCTTGGGTGTGGGGTATTTTACCCTGCAGCTTGTGAGCTATCTGGTAGATGCACACCGCGGCACAATCCTGCCGGAAAAGAACTTTGCACGTGTGCTTTGCTATACCAGCTTTTTCCTATCGATTACCCAGGGACCGTTTAACCGTTACGGCGAACTGATGCCCCAGTTGGAAAATCCCACCCGCTGGGACAGCCGGCGAGTCTGGAACGGCGCCATGCGCTGCTTTTGGGGGTACTTCAAAAAGGTGGTCGTTGCAGACCGGGCGGCGGTTGTTGTTTCTGCGGCTTTTTCCAATCCCGCCGCGTTGGACCGCTCTCAGTTACTGCTGGGAACGGTGCTGTATTCCTTCCAGTTGTATGCGGATTTTTCCGGGTACACGGATATTGTCCTCGGCGTAGGGGAGGCACTGGGGCTTTCTCTGCCGGAAAATTTCTGCCAGCCGTTTCTGTCTGCCACAGTCAAGGAATTGTGGTCCCGGTGGCATATCAGTCTGTCCCGGTGGTTGAAAGATTACGTCTATATTCCGCTGGGGGGCAGCCGCTGCAAACCCTGGCGCCGGGATGTCAACTTGGTTGCCACGTTTTTGGTCAGTGGAATCTGGCACGGTGCGGGATTGACCTATTTGCTGTGGGGGTTCCTGCATGGTACGTTCCAGGCACTGGAAAATCATCTGCCTTGGCGGCGCGCCATCACCAAAGGATGGGCGCGGCTGGTTGGCATTGCCGGTACTTTTTCCATCTTTGTTTTTACGTTTACCATTTTCCGTGCCAGCAGTCTTTCCAATGCGGCGGCCTATTTTTCCGGTATTCTGCATAACAGCGGACACGATGTGTTCAGCAATTACTGGGAATTGGGCCTGACAACCCGCCAGGAACAAATTTTTCTGTTTGCGGGTCTTGCAATTTTGATAGCCGGGGATTTGCTGCAGGAACGGGGGATATCCCTGCGGAAAAAAATCATGGAAGCCCCGTGGCCGCTCCGCTGGGCAGCGTACGAAACAGCGCTGTTGGCGTTTCTGTTTATGGGGCGCTTTTTGGGCGGCGGCGGATTCTTGTATGCCCGTTACTGACACTGATAAAAAATAAGGGAGATGGCTTTGCCATCTCCCTTATTTTTTATAAAATGCCGATTTATCGGTCCGGTTCGCAATCCAGAATGGAGGGGATACTCTCCCAACGGGCAATTTCTTCCCGGTACCGTTCGTGGAACCAGGCTACAGCTGCATCCAGGCCCTGCTGGTTGCCTTCAAACTCACAGGTTTCAATTTTTTCTTCTGCGGTGTGTTCAATACTCCAGGGACCGGGCCAGACATGTGCGGTAAGAAACTCCACTTTGGTTTTGCCGCTTTCATCATTGGGATCAGGTTTTTTGCCGGGGACGATCACATATCGCATGCCGCCCTCGGCACCGGAATATGAATTGCCGTTATGGAACCAGTGATAAATCGGAAATGCATCCAGCATAGAAAGAACTCCTTTTTATAAGCGGTCAGGGATTTCCCCGAGAGGATTGTTCCAACGCGTCAAGCCGCTTCTCCAGCTGATCAATTTTCTCGGAAAGGCACCAGAAAGTGTAGATCAGCACGGAGAGAACCAATGCGCAGAAGACACCGGTCAGGTAAGGGTTGGAGGATGTGAACAGAAGATACCCGCCGAAAAAGATGAAAAAAGTCGTCACAACAAGAACTGCGGCAAAGATCTTCAAAAACGTTTTCATCAGGAAACCTCCCGAACGAATATGAGAAAAGAAAATATGATTTCATTATATAACAATCCGTCAGGCGGCACAAGGGAAAACCAAAAACAGGATTGACAAAACCGCAGGCTTGCGGTAAAATAATTAAGTCATGCGGGATTAGCTCATCCGGTAGAGTGACTGCTTCCCAAGCAGTAGGTGGCGAGTTCGAGACTCGTATCCCGCTCCAAAAACGCCTTGAATCAAACGATAAGTCGTTGATTCAAGGCGTTTTCTTTTTTTGACATGCAACATTTTCACCACCTAAGAAGGCTTGTTCAGCATCGCAAACCTGTACACAAGCAGGAACGACCGTTCACAATGGGGTCTTTCATCTGTCTTTTGAACGTTTTATGGAGATTTTCCTTGACAATCTATGCAAATTCTGCTAAAATACTTTAGCAATCGTTCAGATGGCTGCTCCATTCGCACAGGATGGTGAATGCTGGTAGCCGCAATTCGAAGATTGTGATGAGCACATATATTAAGTATGGCTCCCGTAATCATGATCGAGAAAGAGGTGAAATAACCATGAAGAAGGGCATCCATCCGAACTATGTGGACTGCACCATCACTTGCGCCTGCGGCAACGTGATTCACACCCGTGACACCAAGCCGGAGATCCACGTCGAAGTTTGCAGCAAGTGCCATCCGTTCTACACCGGCAAACAGAAGCTGGTCGACACCGGTGGTCGCGTCGAGCGCTTCAAGCGCCGTTATGCCAACGTTGGCAAATAAGTTTTGCTTATTGGGTACCCCAGATGGAGACATCTGGGGTATTTTTGGTTGTCAGTAAGGAGTTTCGTCATGTCCGATTATCAGACAATCCGGGGCGTTTCCACATTTGAATACGAAGAAAAGCGCAGTCGCTTTATTGCAACGGCATCTTTTGCCGATACGGAAGAAAAAGCCCTGGAGGTTCTCAACAGAGTGCGCGCAGCCAACCGGACGGCGCGGCATAATGTATATGCCTATGTGCTTCGCAACGGCCGCACACGGTATTCCGACGATGGGGAACCGGCCAAAACAGCCGGAACACCTGTTCTGGAATCCATCGGCCACGCGGGTGTATCGGACGTGATTGTGGTCGTAACCCGCTATTTTGGCGGCATTCTGCTGGGGACCGGCGGGTTGGTACGGGCCTATACCGCCGCGGCCTCCGGGGCACTGCAGCAGGCAGAACTGGTCAGCATGCGGCTGGTGGTAGATTGCAGCCTGTGTGTGCCTTATGCATTGTTTGAGCAGGTGCAGCGGATGGTGGCGGCTGCAGGGGCAAAACTGCAGGAACCTGTTTTTGCTGATGTGGTTACTCTGCAGTGGCGTATGCCGGCAGGGGAGGAAACTGCTTTGTGTCAGTCCCTGGCGGAGCTGATGCGCGGTGCGGCACAGGTACAGGTTTCGGCGCCGGAATACGCACCTTTTTAAAGAAATCGTGAAAAAGCAGAAAAAAATAAAGTGTTTCGCGCGGTTTTGTCGTATTTATAGATAGAGCGGAAAAACAGAAGGAGGCGGGTTTTGTGACGATCCGAGAAGAAACGCAGGCCATTGAGCGGCAGACGCTGAGCCGTTATGCCACCCTAAGCCAGAACAGCCGTGGGCGTCGTACTCTGGAAGAGGAAGACCCGATTCGTTCTTGTTTTCAGCGGGATCGGGACCGGATTCTGCATTGCAAAGCCTTTCGACGTCTGAAGCAGAAGACGCAGGTCTTTCTTTCGCCGGAAGGGGACCACTACCGTACCCGTCTGACCCATACGCTGGAAGTGAGCCAGATTGCGCGCACGATTTCCCGTGCGCTGCGCCTGAACGAGGACCTTACCGAAGCGATTGCGCTGGGGCACGATCTGGGCCACACCCCCTTTGGTCATGCAGGGGAGCGGGCACTGAACCGTCTGTGCCCGGGCGGCTTTACCCACTACCGGCAAAGCCTGCGGGTGGTGGATATGCTGGAAAAGGACGGCAGGGGATTGAACCTGAGCTGGGAAGTCCGCAACGGTATCATCACCCACACCACCGGCACATGGGCACGCACACCGGAAGGCTGCGTTGTACGCCGGGCCGATCATATCGCATTCCTCAACCACGATATTGAGGATGCGGTGGCAGGCGGTGTGCTGGACCCGCGTCAGCTGCCGCCGGAAGCCACGGCGGTACTGGGAACCACCAAATCCCAGCGTATTACAACGATGATCACCGATCTGGTGGAACATAGCCAGAACGGCCGAATCAACTTCTCACCGGAAGTGGAAGCCGCCTATGCCACCTTAAAGGATTTTATGTATTCCACGGTCTATGTAGACCGGGAAGCAAAGCGGGAAGAAAAGAAGGTGGACAAGCTCATCGCGGAATTGTATGAGCGTCTGTGCGAAGAACCGGCCCTGATGCCGAACTTCTATCTTCAGATTGCTTATAACGAAGGCGTAGACCGCGCAGCCACCGACTACATCAGCGGCATGAGCGACGAATTTGCCACGCGGTTGTTTGTGGAGTGGTTTGTGCCGCAAAAGTGGCAGGTCCTGTGACCAAAAAGGGATTCCGGGGGAGGTGGAACGGATTTGATTCCGCAGGAATACATACAGGAAGTGGTACGCCGCAACGATATTGAAGAAGTCATCGGCCAATATGTTCAGCTGCGACGCAGAGGCCGTACCTTGAGCGGTCTTTGCCCGTTTCACAATGAAAAGACTCCTTCCTTTGTGGTGTATCCCGATACACAGAGTTTTTACTGTTTTGGCTGCGGCGCAGCCGGCGATGTTATAAATTTTGTGCGCAAGTACAATAATCTCGGTTATGTGGAAAGCGTCAAGCAGCTGGCCTCCCGTGTGGGGATGCCGTTGCCGGAAGAAGAAGATAAAGAAGCCCGGGCACGGCAGCGGCTTTTGGAAATCAACCGCAGTGCAGCGCGGTACTTTTACGAGCAGCTCAATGCCAAAACCCCCGAAGCGGCCCAGGCGCGTCGGTACTGGAAAGAAAAACGAGGTTTGTCCGATGCGGCAATCCGGCGGTTCGGTCTGGGGTATGCGCCGGAAGATTTCGGCGGTTTGCTGCACTACCTCAAGCGCCGGGGATTTACGGAATGGGAGTTGGAACATTCCGGTCTGATCAAACGCAGCGCCAAAGGGAATCTCTACGATATTTTCCGCCATCGGGTGATGGTTCCGATCATTGATGTGCGCGGTTCCATCATTGCCTTCGGCGGACGGGTTCTGGATGATTCCAAGCCCAAATACATCAACAGCCCGGAAACGATGGTCTACCACAAATCCCGTACCCTGTTCGCGCTGAATATAGCCAAAAAGTCGGCAAGCAAGCGTTATATCCTCTGCGAAGGCTATATGGATGTCATCTCGATGCACGAGGCGGGATTTGATACTGCGGTTTGTGCCTGCGGTACGGCACTGACAGCCGAGCAGGTCAAACTGTTGAGCGAGTATGCCGATGAAGTGATCCTGAGTTACGACTCGGACGAAGCCGGGCAGAAGGCAACGGAACGAAGTCTGGGATTGTTTGCCAACAGTCCGGTAAAGGTCAGTGTCCTGAGCTACCAGGGTGCGAAAGACCCTGACGAATTTATCAAAAAGTATGGCCGTGAACGGTTTGATATGCTGCTCAACGGCACCGCCAATCCCACGGAGTTCCAGCTGAAAAAGGCCAAGGCCAAGTATGATCTTCGCAGCGATGATGGAAGACTGAATTACATCCGTGAAGCGATTGATATTCTGACAGGATACAGCGTGACTCCCACAGCGCGGGATGTTTATGCAGGCCGTCTGGCGGAAGAAACCGGCGTTTCCAAGCAGGCGATTGTTTCGCAGATGCAAGGCGCCATTCGGGCAGCGGATCGCAAGAGCCGCCGCAAGGAACAAAAAGAAATGGCGCAGCAGAGTATTGCTGCCGATATCCGGATTCCCTACACCCAGGGCGGCGATACCGTGTTGGGGGCGGCCAGCGCCAGCCGTCAGCTGGTAGCGGCGCTATTGCAGGACCCGGACGAAATTCCGTATGTGCGCGATCGGGTTCGGATGGAAGATGTGCTTTTGCCGGAGATGCAGCAGGCACTGCAGGCAATTTTCCGCAGTTGGGAACAAAAGCTGCCGGTGAACCTGACGACGTTGCAGCAGATGCTGGATGAGAAAACATTCCAGCAGGTGGCACACGCACAGGCACAGAATCACGACCAGAAACTGGCCCGGCGAGATATTGATATGTATCTGGAACGCCTGCAAAATGCCAAACCCGTCAGTGAGCGGGTGGCGGGAACAAGCGATGACCAGTTCCTGAATATTTTTGCCAACGTAAAGCGGGAAAAAGGCGTACAGGACCCGCCATCCGATCCGGATGCATAGCAGCAGAAAAGATATTTCCATGCGCAGAGGCGCGGCTTATCAATAGAAAACCAAAAGGAGAAACGTACTTATGGCAGAGAAAAAAGATCCGATTCGCAGTTTGATCGAAAACGGTCGTCGGAATGGCAAGCTGACCAATACCGAGATCGGCGATGCAATGGAGGAGAGCGGCCATGTTCTGGATGTAGAGCAGATGGAAAAGCTCTACGAAGAACTGGAAAGCAACGGCATCGAAGTTGTGGACGATGACGCATCGGATGTTGCGGACGCTGCGGCACTGACGGAGGACAACGTAGACGACTTTGAGGAAAGCCTGAACACCGATGGCATTACCATTGATGACCCCGTAAAGGTGTACCTGAAAGAAATCGGCCGCGTACCGCTGCTGACGCCCGAGGAAGAAATTGATCTGGCGCTGAAAATCCAGGCAGGCGGCCCGGACGGTGAGAAAGCCAAGCAGCGCTTGAGCGAAGCCAACCTGCGTCTGGTGGTTTCCATTGCCAAACGGTATGTAGGCCGCGGTATGCAGTTCCTGGATCTGATTCAGGAAGGTAACCTGGGCCTGATCAAGGCGGTGGAAAAGTTCGACCACACCAAGGGCTTCAAGTTCTCGACCTACGCCACCTGGTGGATTCGTCAGGCCATTACCCGTGCCATTGCCGATCAGGCACGTACCATCCGCATCCCCGTCCACATGGTGGAAACCATCAACAAGGTCAAAAAGGTTTCCAGCCAGCTGCTGCATGAGTACGGCCATGACCCCAGCGCGGAGGAAATTGCAGAACGCCTGGATATGTCTGTAGATAAAGTGCGTGAAATCATGCGGGTGGCGCAGGAACCTGTCAGCCTGGAAACGCCCATTGGCGAAGAGGAAGACAGCCACCTGGGCGATTTCATCCCGGATGACGACGCACCCGTCCCGGCAGAGGCGGCCAGCCAGACCCTGCTGAAGGAACAGCTGGCGGACGTGCTCAAAACCCTGACTCCCAGGGAAGAGAAAGTTCTGCGCCTGCGCTTCGGTCTGGAAGACGGCCGTCCCCGCACCCTGGAAGAAGTGGGCAAGGAGTTCAACGTCACCCGTGAACGTATCCGTCAGATCGAGGCCAAAGCGCTGCGCAAGCTGCGCCATCCCAGCCGCAGCAAAAAACTGCGGGATTTCCTGGACTGATTGATTTACAATACAAAAATCCGACCGGAAGTTCCGGCCGGATTTTTTTGCTTATATTGCCAAAATGGATTTGTCAAGGGCAAGCCGGCACAAAAAGAAAAGCGGACGGTTGTGAAAAATGCCCAAAAGAGGCCCTTAGAACCACTGCCCTGGATTTGTCAAGGGTCGCGGTGTGGAGGAAAATCGTCAAAATGCCGAAATTTTCTTACACGCACCCGGGCGTTTCATAGGCGTACAAAAACTTGTAAAAAAGCCCCGAAAAGCCTTGACAATAAGGGTTTTAGCCTGTATACTAAATCAGTATCACAAAAATGGAATAGAGCGCCCTAAAGGACTTTTACAAAAAAGGCAAAACCCAAAAGTTTGTGAAAAACGACGAATATGGGTCAGTCCGAAGTGAATCCTTTGAGTCGCTTTTGCCAACTTTGTCAATCTATGGAATAGGAGTGGTCGCGTTTTATGGTAAAGGTCAAGCCCGTACAAAACGGCAGAACGACCCGCATGAGTTTTTCCCGCATCAACGAAGTGATTGATATGCCCAATCTCATCGAGATCCAGAAAAACTCTTACAACTGGTTCCTGGAGGAAGGCCTGCGTGAGGTTTTCCACGACATTGCCGCGATCGAGGACTACACCGGAAATCTGGTGCTGGAGTTCGTCGACTACCGGCTGGACAAGAACCCCAAGTACTCCATTAAAGAATGTAAGGAACGGGACGCCACGTACGCGGCGCCCCTGTACGTCACGGCCCGCCTGTTCAATAAGCAGACCGGGGAAGTGAAGGAACAGGAAATCTTCATGGGCGATTTCCCGCTCATGACGGATTCCGGCACTTTCATCTCCAACGGTGCCGAGCGTGCCATTGTCAGCCAGTTGGTTCGTTCTCCCGGTGTGTTCTACGGCTCCAGCAAGGACCGCACGGGTAAGGACCTGTTTACTGCGACAATGAACCCCAACCGCGGTGCCTGGCTGGAATACGAGACGGACTCTCAGGATGTTTTCTATGTCCGTATCGACAAGAACCGCAAACTGCCGGTCACCACGCTGATCCGTGCGCTGGGTCTGAGCACCGATGAGCAGATCCGTCAGTTCTTCGGCGATTCCGAGCCCAAGATCAATGCCTCTCTGGAGAAGGACATCACCCACTCCACCGAGGAAGGTCTGCTGGAAGTTTACCGCAAGCTGCGCCCCGGCGAGCCCCCGACGGTAGAAAACTCCCGCAGCCACCTGAACTCTCTGTTCTTTGATCCGCGCCGTTATGACCTGGCACGGTTCGGTCGCTATAAGATGAACAACAAGCTCGGTCTGGCCCGCCGTATTGCCGGCTACAAGGCTGCCGAGGATATCATCGCCCCGCTGACCGGCGAGCTGCTGGTTGCCAAAGGCGAAAAGATCAACACCGCCAAAGCCAATGAGATCGACGCTGCCGGTGTGACCCGTGTGGTCGTGCTGGTAGAGCGCAAGGGCGAAGAGAGCATCCCCGTGATCGTGATCTCCAACGGCTGCGTGGACGCCCAGCCCTTCTTCAGCTTTGATGTTGACGCAGAGTGCGGCATCAACGAGCGCGCTAATTTTGCAGAGATCCGCAAGATCCTGGACGCCACTTCCGATCCGGAAGAGCAGAAGGAACTGCTGCGTCAGAACCATGATGCGCTGATCTGCCGCACCGTTACGGTGGATGACATTTTTGCGTCCATCAACTACCTGCTGGGTCTGGATCACGGCATCGGCGTTACCGACGAAATCGACCATCTGGGCAACCGTCGTGTGCGCAGCGTGGGTGAATTGCTGCAGAACCAGTTCCGTATCGGTTTCTCCCGTATGGAACGCGTGATCCGCGAGCGTATGACCCTGCAGAACCAGGAAAGCGGCGAAATCACTCCGCAGAGCCTGGTCAACATTCGTCCCGTTGTGGCTGCCATCAAGGAGTTCATCGGTTCCAGCCCGCTGTCTCAGTTCATGGACCAGAACAACCCTCTGGCAGAACTGACTCACAAGCGTCGTCTGTCCGCTTTGGGCCCCGGTGGTCTGTCTCGTGACCGCGCTGGCTTCGAAGTCCGCGACGTTCATTACACCCACTACGGCCGTCTGTGCCCCATTGAAACCCCTGAAGGTCCCAACATCGGTCTGATCTCTTACCTGGCTACCTATGCCAAGATCAACAAGTACGGCTTCGTGGAAGCTCCGTACCGCCGTGTGGATAAAGAAACCGGTATTGTCACCGACGAAGTGGTTTATATGACCGCTGACGTGGAAGACGAATACATCGTTGCGCAGGCCAACGAACCGCTGGATGAGAACAACCGTTTTGTCCGTTCCCGCGTTTCTGGCCGTCATCGCAATGACATCCAGGAATTCGAAGCCAGCCAGGTCGATTTCATGGACGTTTCTCCCCGTATGATGGTTTCCGTTGCTACGGCCTGCATCCCGTTCCTGGAGAACGACGACTGTAACCGTGCCTTGATGGGTTCCAACATGCAGCGGCAGGCCGTGCCACTGATGGTCACCCAGCAGCCCATTGTTGCTACCGGTATGGAGTACAAGGCCGCTACCGACTCCGGCGTTTGCATTCTGGCCGCCCATGACGGCACCGTGGAATACGTGGATGCCGAAAAGATCGTTGTTCGCTGCGCTGACGGTTCTGCCGACACCTACGAACTGATCAAGTTCATGCGTTCCAACCAGGGCAACTGCAACAACCAGCGTCCCATTGTTCAGGTGGGCGACGCCGTCAAGACCGGCGATGTGCTGGCCGACGGTCCCGCCACCAAGAACGGCGAGATCAGCCTGGGCAAGAACGCTCTGGTCGGCTTCATGACCTGGGAAGGTTACAATTACGAGGACGCCGTTCTGCTCAACGAGAAGCTGGTGCGTGAAGACGTCTACACTTCTATTCATATTGAAGAATATGAGACTGAGGCCCGCGATACCAAGCTGGGACCCGAGGAAATCACCCGTGACATCCCCAACGTTGGCGATGACGCGCTGAAAGATCTGGACGATCGCGGCATTATCCGCGTGGGTGCCGAAGTCAAGACCGGTGACATCCTGGTCGGTAAGGTTACGCCCAAGGGCGAAACCGAGCTCACGGCTGAAGAGCGCCTGCTGCGTGCTATCTTCGGTGAGAAGGCCCGCGAAGTGCGCGATACCTCTCTGCGTGTGCCCCATGGTGCGTACGGTATCGTGGTGGATATCAAGGTCTTTACTCCGGAAAACAGCGACGAGCTGCAGCCCGGTGTCCGTATGTGTGTCCGCTGCTACATCGCACAGAAACGTAAGATCAGCGTAGGCGACAAGATGGCCGGCCGTCACGGCAACAAGGGTGTTGTTTCCCGTATTCTGCCGCAGGAGGATATGCCGTTCCTGCCCGACGGCACGCCGCTGGACATCGTGCTGAACCCCCTGGGCGTTCCTTCCCGTATGAACATCGGTCAGGTTCTGGAAGTCAACCTGGGCTATGTGGCCAAGGCGCTTGGCTGGAAGGTCCAGACCCCCGTCTTCGACGGTGCCCACGAAGCCGACCTGCGTGACTGCTTCGCGGATGCCCGTGCCAAGTGGCATGGCGAGAATGCGCCCGAGTATCCCACCAAGCTGGACCGCCTGATGGGTGAGAAGGGCCACATCATCGACTTCTCCAAGATCGACCTGACCGACGACGGCAAGACCACCGTATACGATGGCCGTACCGGTGAGCAGTTCCCCAACAAGGTTACCGTCGGCTATATGTACTACCTTAAACTGCATCACCTGGTCGACGATAAGATCCACGCCCGTTCCACCGGTCCGTACTCCATGGTCACCCAGCAGCCTCTGGGCGGCAAGGCGCAGTTCGGCGGTCAGCGTTTCGGCGAAATGGAAGTCTGGGCGCTGGAAGCTTACGGTGCCGCTTACACCCTGCAGGAGATCCTGACCATCAAGTCCGACGACGTCGTGGGTCGTGTCAAGACTTACGAGGCTATCGTCAAGGGCGATCCCATCCCGCGTCCCGGCATCCCCGAGAGCTTCCGCGTTATGCTCAAAGAGCTGCAGAGCCTTGGCCTGGATATCGTGGTGCAGGATAAGGAAGGCAATCCTGTGGATATGCGTCAGGAATTTGACGACGATGACAGCAGCTTTGAAGGTGCCGATTACGAAGTAGGCAACAATGTCCTGGTCGAAAGCGAGCTGCAGGACGACTACAGCGTGAAAGACGCCGATGAGGGCTTTGACGACGATCTGGATGAGGACAGCGAGCCGAGCGACGACGAACTGGCCAAGATCGAAATGAACGACCCCTTTGATGATGAATAATGTTTCGCTGTATCGTGTGTCATACTTGAATTGAGAGGGTTCGCTGAATGGAAAATAAAGAATTCGCTTCGATTAAGATCGGCCTTGCCTCCCCGGACCAGATCCGTGCCTGGAGCTATGGCGAGGTCACTAAACCCGAAACCATCAACTACCGTACCCTAAAGCCGGAGCGCGACGGTCTGTACTGCGAGCGCATTTTTGGACCCACCAAGGACTGGGAATGCCACTGCGGCAAGTACAAGCGCATCCGCTATAAGGGCAAAATCTGCGACAAGTGCGGTGTCGAAGTTACCCGCGCCAAGGTTCGCCGCGAGCGTATGGGCCACATTGAACTGGCCGCGCCCGTGTCCCATATCTGGTATTTCAAGGGCATTCCCAGCCGCATCGGGCTGATGCTGGACATCAGCCCCCGCCAGCTGGACAAAGTCCTGTACTTCGCCAACTACATTGTTACCGATCCCGGTTTCACGCCGCTGGAGAAAAAGCAGCTGCTGACCGAGCGCGAGTACAAAGAGATGCGCGAAAAGTACGAAGATACGTTTGAAGCCGGCATGGGTGCAGAAGCCATCCAGAAGCTGCTGGCTGAGATCGATCTGGATAAGCTCTTTGCCGAACTGCGTGAGGAGCTGGAAAAATCCAATGGTCAGAAACGCGTGCGTCTGCTCAAGCGTCTGGAAGCCGTTGAAGCTTTCATCGAGAGCAACCAGCGTCCTGAGTGGATGATCCTCACGGTGATCCCGGTAATTCCGCCGGATCTGCGTCCGTTGCTGCAGTTGGACGGCGGCCGTTTCGCTACTTCCGACCTGAACGACCTGTACCGCCGTGTGATCAACCGTAACAACCGCCTGAAGCGCCTGCTGGAACTGGGCGCACCTGATATCATCGTGCGCAATGAGAAGCGCATGCTGCAGGAAGCGGTAGACGCCCTGATCGACAACGGCCGTCGCGGCCGTCCGGTCACCGGTGCCAACAATCGCGCGCTCAAGAGCCTGTCCGACATGCTCAAGGGCAAGCAGGGGCGTTTCCGTCAGAACCTGCTGGGCAAGCGTGTTGACTACTCCGGCCGTTCCGTTATCGTTGTCGGCCCCGAACTGAAGATGTATCAGTGCGGCCTGCCGAAGGAAATGGCACTGGAGCTGTTCAAACCCTTCGTCATGAAGGATCTGGTCGAGAAGGAAAAGGCCAACAACATCAAGTCCGCCCGCAAGATGGTGGAACGTGCCCGTCCCGAAGTTTGGGACTCCCTGGAAACCGTCATCAAGGGCCACCCGGTTCTGCTGAACCGTGCACCTACGCTGCACCGTCTGGGCATCCAGGCCTTTGAGCCGGTGCTGGTCGAGGGCCGCGCCATTAAGCTGCACCCTCTGGTCTGCACCCCCTTCAACGCCGACTTCGACGGTGACCAGATGGCTGTCCATCTGCCGCTGTCCACCGAGGCACAGCGCGAGGCCAAGATGCTGATGCTGGCTTCCGGCAACCTGCTGAAGCCCTCTGACGGTGAACCCGTTACCGTGCCTACGCAGGATATGATCCTGGGCAGCTACTACTTGACCCTGGTAAACCCTGACGATAAGGGCCACGGCAAGATTTTCCGCGACGAAAACGAAGCCATGATGGCTTACTCCGAAGGTCTGATCACGCTGCAGGCCCCCATCAAGGTACGCCGCACCATGACCTTCAACGGGGTAGAGGAGAGCGCTCTGGTGGATACCACCATGGGCCAGATCATCTTCAACAGCCCCATTCCTCAGGACCTGGGCTACGTAGATCGCACCGACCCCGAGCACAAGTTCGATTACGAGATGAACCCCCGCACCCTCAAGATTGCTTCCGGCGGCAAGTCCGACAAGCTGACCAAAAAGGGTCTGCCCGACATCATCAGCCGCTGCCTGACCAAGCATGGCACCAAGGCTTGCGCCGTGATGCTGGATGCCATCAAGGCACAGGGCTATAAGTACTCCACGCTGTCTGCCATTACGGTCGCCGTTCCCGATGCTATTATCCCCGAAGAAAAGCCGGAGATTCTGGCAGCGGCCGACAAGAAGATCGAGAAGGTCATGAAGAACTTCAACCGCGGTCTTATTTCGGACGAGGAACGTTACCGCAGCACCGTTGCTATCTGGCAGCAGGCTACGGAGCAGGTTTCCGAGGCTTTGGGCAACAACCTGCGTACCAACCACCAGCGTAACCCCATCTATATGATGTCCGACTCTGGTGCTCGTGGTTCTATGGACCAGATCAAGCAGCTGGCCGGTATGCGCGGCTTGTTGGCAAATACAGCCGGTAAGACGCTGGAAATGCCTATCCGCGCTAACTACCGTGAAGGCCTGAACATCTTGGAATACTTCATCTCTTCTCGAGGCGCCCGTAAAGGCTTGGCCGATACCGCGCTTCGTACCGCCGACTCCGGTTACCTGACCCGCCGCCTGGTTGACGTTTCTCAGGAAGTGATCATCCGTGAGGAAGACTGCCATGCTACCGAGGGTATCTGGGTCCGCGAGATCAGCGAGGGCAACTCTGTTGTCGAGTCCTTCAAGGAGCGTTTGAACGGCCGTTATGCTCTGCATGACGTCTACGATCCGAACACCGGCGAACTGCTGGTCAGCAAGGACAAGATGATGGATATGTTCGATGCTGAGAAGATCGCCAATGCCGGCATTACCGAACTGGAGATTCGCTCCGTCATGACCTGCCGTGCGCACGTGGGCGTCTGCGCTCGCTGCTACGGCTCCAACATGTCCAACGGCGAATGCGTCAAGGTCGGCGAGAGCGTTGGTATCATCGCTGCCGAGTCCATCGGTGAACCCGGTACTCAGCTGACCATGCGTACCTTCCATACCGGTGGTATTGCATCGGCTGAAGATATTACCCAGGGTCTTCCCCGTGTTGAGGAATTGTTCGAAAGCCGCCGTCCCAAGGCTATGGCCATCATGAGCGAGATCGCCGGTACCGTTCATATCGACGATACCAAGAAGAGCCGCCATGCTGAAATCAACGGCTTTGATGACAACGGCGCTCCCATCACCAAGAGCTACCTGATCCCGTTTGGTCAGCGTCTGAAGGTTATGGAAGGCGACGAAGTCCAGAAGGGCGCGCTGCTGACCGAAGGCCATGCATATCCGCAGGATATTCTGGCAATTCAGGGCCCCATCGCCACCCAGAACTATCTGATCAGCGAAGTTCAGAAGGTTTACCGTCTGCAGGGCGTTGATATCAACGATAAACATATCGAAGTTATCGTGCGTCAGATGATGCGCAAGGTCCGCATTGAGGATGCCGGTTCCAGCGACTTTATCGTTGGCAGCACGGTCAACCGCCGCGATGTAATGATCAAGAACGAGGAAATCCAGGCACGCATCGATACCGGTGAGACCGATCTGAAGCTGGTCCAGGCCAGCCAGGTGCTGCTGGGTATCACCAAGTCCAGCTTGGCGACCGATTCCTTCCTGTCCGCTGCTTCCTTCCAGGAGACTACCCGTGTCCTGACCGAGGCTGCCATCCGTGGTAAGACTGACCCGTTGGCCGGTTTGAAGGAAAACGTCATCATTGGTAAGCTGATCCCCGCCGGTACTGGTTTGCCGGAAGTGGAGAAGGAGCTCGAAGAGGCGGAAATCGCCCGCGATGCTGCTGAAGCTGCCTACGACCACTAATTGATTATAAAATCCCCGTCACGGATGTGGCGGGGATTTTTGTGTTGGTTGACGCTGTATAGGGAATTGGGTATAATTGATAATACTGGAGTCAGGAAACAGAAGGGAAGTGATTCTGTGGTATTTTTACAGTATCCACCGTGTTCCACTTGTCAAAAAGCCAAAAAATGGCTGGACGAACACAACATTCCGTATGAAACGCGGCATATTAAAGAAGAAAATCCTTCGGAAGAAGAACTGCGTACCTGGTACGCACGCAGCGGTTTGCCGCTCAAACGTTTTTTCAACACCAGTGGTCTTGCCTATAAATCCTTGGGGTTGAAAGACAAGCTGCCGGTTATGCCGGAAGAGGAGCAGCTGAAGCTGCTGGCAACGGATGGCATGTTGGTGAAACGCCCGCTGCTGATTGATGACGATTTTGTTCTCGTAGGGTTCAAACCTGCGGAATGGCAAGAAATTTTGTGTAAATAAGGAGGACTTTATGTCTGAGATGGAAGTACTCAAAGAGCGCAGCGAAATTGACCCTCAGTATCAGTGGGACCTGACGCCGATGTACCGTGATGATGCAGCGTGGGAAGCCGACTTTGCCACCATGGATGAGCGAATTCAGGGATTGTCCGCTTTTGCCGGTACCTTGAAAGATGCGGTTTCCATTGGGGCTTATCTGGACGCCAGCACGGATTTTATCCGTAAGCTGTCCAATCTGTATGGTTACGCTTCTCTGCGGCGCAGTGAGGATACCCGTGCAGAAGCAGGGCAAAGCATGTACGCCCGCGTTACCGCAAAATATGCACAGGCTTTGGCCACCATGTCCTTTGCGGAACCGGAAATTCTCTCTCTGCCGGAAGAAATGCTCAAAGCAATTGTGGAAGATGAACAGCTGGCAGATCACAAGTTCACAATGGAGAATCTGCTTCGCCAGAAACCTCATACGTTGAGTGCACCGGAAGAAAAAGTGTTGGCGACGCTGAGTGAGGCCTTGGGAGCCCCCGCAGAAATTGCAGACAATCTGCAGGATGCCGACATGGTGTTTGATACGGTACAGGATGGCAATGGCAATACGGTGGAAGTGACCGGTTCCAACTATATCACCCTGCAGATGTCTACGGACCGCACGCTGCGCAAAAACGCCTTCCAGAGCTATTACAAAGGCTATCGCCAGCATATCAACACTTTTGCTTCGTCGTACGCAGGTGCGGTGAAGGCAGCTACGGCAGAGGCGGCGCTCCGTCATTACGATTCTTCCCGCGCCATGTCCATGGCAGGGGAGAACATCCCCGCCGAAGTGTACGATAACCTGATTGCCACTGTTCGTAAGCACATGCCGGCCATGTATCGCTATGTGGCGCTGCGCAAGAAGATCCTGGGCGTCGAGGATCTGCACTACTACGATGTGTATGCCCCGCTGGTAGAGGAAGTCAAAGTCCACTATACCTACAAACAGGCGCAGCAGATGGTGCTGGATGCGGTGGCCCCGTTGGGTGAAGATTATTGTGCACTGGTTCGCCAGGCTTTCGCTGACCGTTGGGTCGATGTTTACCCCAACAAGGGCAAGAGCGGCGGCGCCTATTCTTCCGGCACCTATGACTCTAACCCCTATATTCTTACCAACTATACGGGTACGCTGGACAGCGTTTCCACGCTGGCGCATGAGATGGGCCACAGCATGCATACCTGGCATTCCAACCGCCATCAGCCGCCTCAGTACGCAGATTATACGCTGTTTGTAGCCGAGGTTGCTTCCACTGTCAACGAAAACCTGCTGATCGAACAGCTTCTGGAAAAAGAGCAGGACCCGAAGATGCGGCTGTACCTCTTGAATCAGTATCTGGAGAACTTCAAAGGAACGGTTTATCGTCAGGCTATGTTCGCGGAATTTGAACGGGATGCTCACGCCATGGCAGAACGGGGTGAGGCGCTCGATCCGTCGACACTCAACGCCTTGTATAAGCGTCTGGTAGAGGATTACTTCGGTCCGGAACTGGTAATGGATGAGGAAGTCCAGTATGAGTGGGCACGGATTCCGCACTTCTATCGTCCCTTCTATGTGTACAAGTATGCAACCGGCTATTCCACGGCGGTGGCGCTTTCGGAAGGTATTCTGAAAGAAGGCCAGCCTGCGGTGCAGCGTTACCGCGAGTTCTTGTCCATGGGCGGCAGTGCTTATCCGCTGGATGAGCTGCGCCATGCCGGTGTAGATCTGGCAACCCCGGCGCCGGTAGATGCAGCACTGGAAAAATTCGAACGGATTCTGGATGACGCGGAAGCTACGCTCGCCAAACTGCAGTAAATCAGTCTAAATAAAAATCCCCCGCAGGAGATCCTGCGGGGGATTTTATTCGTTGTAAGTATTGTCTGATCTGGCTCAGGGAAACCAAATCAACATATTACTGGCCAAGAACAGCGGCGATATAAGCAGCTTCCTTAGCAGCGATCTGCGCCTGATAATTCTTCACGGCAGCGGCGTAAGCAGCTTCACGCTGATCGGCAGCAGCCTGAGCGGCCTTACCGGCAACGATCACGGCAGCAACATCAGCGTCGGCCTTGGCCTGCGCGGCCTTACCAGCGGCGATCACGGCGGCGACATCAGCGTCAGCTTTCGCCTGGGCGTCTTTCGCAGCGGCCATAACAGCGGCGGTATAAGCAGCTTCCTTGGCGGCTACCTGCTGCTGGTACGATTTTACAGCAGCAGCATAGGCGGCTTCACGCTGGTCGGCAGCGGCCTGGGTGGCCTTGCCAGCTGCGATAACAGCAGCAACATCGGCATCTGCCTTGGCCTGTGCGGCCTTACCAGCAGCAATTACGGCAAGGCATTCGGCATCGGCTTTTGCCTGAGCTTGCTGTGCGGCGGCCTGCACGGCAGCGGTGTATGCCGCTTCTTTGGCGGCTACCTGTGCCTGATAGGCTTTGACGGCAGCAATGTAATCACTGTTGGCATCGGCAAAAGCCGGTACAGCAAAAACAGAGACCATGCATACGGAAAGCAGGAACGCGAGCAGTTTTTTCATAATTGATACCTCCTTAATTTTGACGCTCCCGGGTAAGGAGCTTCTACGCTTTGATTATAACAAAGCAAATGGAAATGTGCAATAGAATTGCAAGACTTAATCAGAAAAAATCAGGCTCTATATTTGTGCATTATTCACAAACAAATCGATATACAGGCACAATTATAAGTGCATTTCGCAGTATATGTATGAAAACATTGTGAAAGCCTTCTCACATAAAAGATCTCAAAAGGACATTCTCCTAATAATGAAAATATACATCATTTAAACTCGGAACAGGCAGGCGGCTTTTGGGTCGCTATTACAGCGGCAGGGCATAACCATATAAGAACCACAGTTTCAGCCTTTATATATAATGGAGGCCATAAGAAAGCAGACAAAACGAGTCTTACTGTATAATTTTTGAACGCAACAGAAAAAATCTCCGTTTTGCACGATTTTTCTGCGTTTTTTTTGGCAATACTCTTGACAACGCAGGTTCTTTCCTATAAAATAACAAATGCGTGAGTTTGCGCGGCAAAGTTCGGCCGTAAGGCAGTGCCTGCCGCAAAACAAGCGTGAATACGTGAAGAAAGGAGAAAAGAAATGCCTACTTTTAACCAGCTCGTGCGCAAAGGCCGTGAGGTTCTGGTTCAGAAGAGCACCGCGCCTGCCCTTCTGAAGAGCTACAACTCCCAGAAGAAGCAGTACACCAACCTGAACAGCCCCCAGAAGCGTGGTGTTTGCACTGCTGTGCGTACCATGACCCCCAAGAAGCCGAACTCTGCTCTGCGTAAAGTTGCCCGTGTCCGCCTCACGAATGGTATCGAGGTCACCTCTTACATTCCTGGTATCGGCCATAACCTGCAAGAGCATAGCGTCGTTCTGATCCGTGGCGGCCGTGTCAAGGATCTTCCTGGTGTTCGTTACCACATCATCCGTGGTACCCTCGACACCCAGGGTGTTGCGAACCGCAACCAGGCCCGCAGCAAATACGGTGCTAAGCGCCCCAAGGCCGGTGCCAAGAAGTAAGGAAACATCTTTTCGCCATAAAATAGGCCAAGCCTTTTTTGTGGCACAACGGGAGTTTTCTTAACTTTCGAGTACCGATGATATCATTTATGTGAAGGAGGGAAGAAAGATGCCCAGAAGAGGTAATGTCGCGAAACGCGAAGTTCTGGCCGATCCTATTTACAATTCCAAAGTTGTCACCCGTCTGGTCAACTACATCATGCTGGATGGCAAAAAAGGTGTTGCGCAGGAGATCGTTTACGATGCATTCGACATCGTGAAGGAGAAGACCGGCAACGACCCGCTGGAGATGTTCGAGAAGGCGATGGAAAACATCATGCCCAACCTCGAGTGCAAGACCCGTCGTGTCGGCGGCGCCAACTACCAGGTTCCCCTGGAGGTCAGCCCCGCCCGTCGTGAGACCCTCGGCCTGCGCTGGCTGACCCAGTACAGCCGCAGCCGTGGTGAGAAGACCATGTCTGCCCGTCTGGCGGCTGAGATCATCGACGCCACCAACGGTGTCGGCGGCTCCGTCAAGAAGCGCGAGGACACCCACAAGATGGCCGAGGCCAACAAGGCTTTTGCCCACTATCGTTATTGATTCGCTGTCTTAGGAGGTTAAAGCCATGGCAACGCCGAGAGATGTATCTCTGCAAATGACCAGAAACATCGGTATCATGGCCCACATCGACGCAGGTAAGACCACTACCACCGAACGTATCCTGTACTACACCGGTATTAACCACAAGATCGGTGAGGTGCATGACGGCGCTGCGACGATGGACTGGATGGAGCAGGAACAGGAACGTGGTATCACCATTACTTCTGCTGCTACCACCTGCTACTGGAGCCATACCGAGACCCAGCACGATCCGGCTCTCTTCAAGAAGAACCGTCATCGTATCAATATCATCGACACCCCGGGCCACGTGGACTTCACCGTTGAAGTCCAGCGCTCCCTGCGCGTTCTGGACGGTTCTGTGACCGTTCTGGCTGCCAAGGGCGGCGTTGAGCCGCAGTCTGAGACCGTTTGGCGTCAGGCTGACGAATACAAGGTCCCCCGTATGGTGTACGTCAACAAGATGGATACCATGGGTGCCGACTTCTTCCGCTGCGTGCAGATGTTGCATGACCGTCTGCATGCCAACGGTGTGCCCATCCAGCTGCCTGTCGGCCAGGAAGACACCTTCAAAGGTATCGTTGACCTGATCGATATGAAGGCTGACATCTACTATGATGATATGGGCAACGACGTCCGCATCGAAGATATCCCCGAGGATATGAAGGCGCAGGCGCAGGAATACCACGACAAGCTGGTCGAGGCTGTGGCCGAGACCGACGAAGAGCTGATGATGAAGTACCTGGAAGGCGAAGAGCTGACCAAGGAAGAAATCAAGGCTGCGCTGCGCAAGGCTACCATCTCTAACGAGATCGTGCCCGTTGTCTGTGGCTCTTCCTACAAGAACCGCGGCGTTCAGAAGCTGCTGGATGCGATCGTTGACTATATGCCGGCTCCTACCGACGTTGAGGCCATCAAGGGCACCAACCCCGAGACCGGTGAGGAAGAAGCTCGTGTTTCTTCCGACGACGCTCCGTTCTCCGCTCTGGCGTTCAAGATCATGACTGACCCCTACGTTGGTAAGCTGTGCTTCTTCCGTGTTTACTCCGGTAAACTGGATGCCGGCACCACCGTTTACAACTCTGTCAAGGATCAGAACGAGCGTATCGGTCGTATCCTGCAGATGCATGCCAACAACCGTAAAGATATCGACACCGTTTACGCGGGCGACATCGCTGCGGCTGTCGGTCTGAAGAACACCACCACTGGTGACACCCTGTGCGACGAGAAGGCTCCCATCATTCTGGAGAGCATGAACTTCCCCGAGCCCGTTATCCGTGTTGCCATTGAGCCCAAGACCAAGGCCGGTTCCGAAAAGATGGGCATCGCTCTGGCGAAGCTCGCTGAAGAAGACCCGACCTTCAAGACCTGGACCGATGAAGAGACCGGTCAGACCATCATTGCCGGTATGGGCGAGCTCCATCTGGAAATCATCGTCGACCGTCTGCTCCGTGAGTTCAAGGTTGAAGCGAACGTTGGTGCTCCGCAGGTTGCTTACCGCGAAACCATTCGTAAGGAAGCCAACCAGGATACCAAGTACGCCCGTCAGTCTGGTGGTAAGGGCCAGTACGGTCACGTCAAGATCAAGCTGGAGCCCAACCCCGGCAAGGGTTACGAGTTCGTCAACGGTGTTGTTGGCGGCGCGATCCCGAAGGAATATATCCCCGCTGTCGACAACGGTATTCAGGGCGCTATGAAGGCCGGTATTCTGGCTGGTTATCCCGTCGTGGATGTCAAGGTCACCCTGTGGGATGGTTCTTATCATGAAGTCGACTCCTCTGAAATGGCGTTCTCCATCGCCGGTTCTATGGCTTTCAAAGAAGCTATGAAGAAGTGCGATCCCGTCATTATGGAGCCCATCATGAAGGTTGACGTTATCGTTCCTGATGAGTATATGGGCAACGTCATCGGCGACTTGAATAGCCGTCGTGGCCAGATCCAGAATCAGGAGTCTCAGGACGGCACCGCCCGCGTTACTGCGATGGTTCCTCTGTCCGAGATGTTCGGTTACGCCACCGACCTGCGTTCCAAGACGCAGGGCCGCGGCCAGTATTCCATGGAGCCGGCTGATTACCAGCAGGTCCCCAAGAACATCGCCGACAAGATCATGAATGACCGTGCAAACAAGGCTTAATTTCATAAGTTTTACTTGATTTTTTGTACGGAATTTAGTATGATAGGCTTATCCAAGGCCAACCAAATTGTTTTAACTAAAGGAGGAAACTTCCAATGGCTGAAAAGGAAAAATTTGACCGCTCTTTGGAGCACGTCAACATTGGCACCATTGGTCACGTTGACCACGGCAAGACCACTCTGACCGCCGCGATCACCAAGACTCTGGCTCTGAAGGGCGACGCCGACTTCATGGATTACTCCAGCATCGACAAGGCTCCCGAAGAGAAGGCTCGTGGTATCACGATCAACACCGCTCACGTCGAGTATCACACCGAGAAGCGTCACTATGCCCACGTTGACTGCCCGGGCCATGCTGACTATATCAAGAACATGATCACCGGTGCTGCTCAGATGGACGGCGCTATCCTGGTCGTTGCTGCTACCGACGGTCCCATGCCCCAGACTCGTGAGCACATCCTGCTCGCCCGTCAGGTTGGCGTGCCCAAGATCGTTGTCTTCATGAACAAGTGCGACATGGTCGACGACGACGAGCTGCTCGATCTGGTCGAGATGGAAATCCGTGAGCTGCTCTCCAGCCAGGGCTTCGATGGCGACAACGCTCCCATCATCCGTGGCTCTGCTCTGAAGGCTCTGGAGTCCACCTCCACCGATCCCAACGCTCCTGAGTACAAGTGCATTTGGGAACTGATGGATGCTGTTGACAGCTACATCCCGACTCCCGACCGCGCTGCTGACAAGCCCTTCCTGATGCCCATCGAGGACGTTATGACCATCTCTGGCCGTGGCACCGTTGCTACCGGTCGTGTTGAGCGTGGTACCGCCCATGTTGGCGATCAGATGGAAATCGTCGGCATCAAGGAAGAGAAGCTGACCACCACCATCACCGGTCTGGAAATGTTCCGCAAGAGCCTGGAGTACGCTCAGGCTGGCGACAACATCGGCGCTCTGCTGCGTGGTATCGACCGTGATCAGATCGAGCGTGGCCAGGTTCTGGCTGTTCCCGGTTCTGTTCATCCCCACACCACCTTCGACGGTCACGTTTACGTCCTGAAGAAGGAAGAGGGCGGCCGTCACACCCCGTTCTTCAACAACTATCGTCCTCAGTTCTACTTCCGCACCACCGACGTTACCGGCATCATCACCCTGCCCGAGGGCACCGAGATGTGCATGCCCGGCGACAACGTCGATATGCATGTTGAGTTGATCACCCCCGTTGCCATGGAAGAAGGCATGCGCTTCGCTATCCGTGAAGGCGGCCACACCGTTGGTTCCGGCGTTGTTTCCAAGATCGAGAAGTAATTTTTCGTTCTAAAACAGCATACAGGCAGGCATCTACCGCAAGGCAGGTGCCTGCCTTTTTGTATAGTTTCCGCAGATGTTAATATGAAAAGATTTTTCGCTCTGCCATCTGTTCAAGGATAAATCTGTATGCTATAATAATCAGAAAGTATGAAAAGTAGAAGGGAGCAACTCCATGCAGCAGGAAACTGTCATTGTTCTTGACTTCGGCGGCCAGTACAATCAGCTGATTGCACGTCGTGTTCGTGAATGTAACGTTTACTGTGAGATCTATTCGTATCGCACGGACCTCGCCAAAATCAAAGCCAAAAATCCCAAAGGTATCATTTTTACCGGTGGTCCCAACAGTGCATATTTGCCGGATTCTCCGACGATTGATCCCGAAATTTATACTTGGGGTGTGCCGATTCTGGGCATCTGCTACGGCAGCCAGTTGATGATGCATATGCTCGGCGGCAATGTGACCAAAGCTCCGGAACGTGAGTACGGCAAGACGCTTGTGGATCTGGATACGGTGAGTCCTTTGTTTGACAGCCTCCCGGAACAGAATGTTTGCTGGATGAGTCATAATGACTATATCGAGACCGCCGCTCCCGGTTTCCAGATTGTGGCCCATACGCCCAACTGCCCGGTAGCTGCTGCACAGGATGCCGCCCGCGGATTGTACTGCGTGCAGTTCCACCCGGAAGTGCTGCATACCGAAAACGGCACGAAAATCCTGCACAACTTTGTGTATAAGGTCTGCGGATGCGCCGGAACCTGGAAGATGGATTCTTTTGTGGAGCAGTCCGTGCAGGCGCTGCGGAATAAAATTGGCGATGGCAAGGTGCTTTGTGCTTTGTCTGGCGGTGTAGATTCCAGCGTTTGCGCAGCTATGCTGGCCAAGGCAATCGGTAAGCAGCTGACTTGTGTTTTCGTTGATCATGGTCTGTTGCGTAAGAATGAACGCGAGCAGGTCTGTGAAGTCTTTGGAGAAAACGGCCAGTTTGATATTAACTTTGTCTGTGTTGACGCCCGCGACCGTTTCTACAGCAAATTGGCTGGGGAAGAAGCCCCCGAGCGTAAGCGCAAAATCATCGGCGAAGAATTCATCCGCGTGTTTGAGGATGAAGCCAAAAAGATTGGCGCAGTAGATTTTCTGGCCCAGGGTACGATTTATCCCGACGTTGTGGAAAGCGGTTTGGGTGGTGAGTCCGCTACCATCAAGAGCCATCACAACGTGGGCGGTTTGCCGGACTATGTGGATTTCAAAGAAATCGTTGAGCCTCTGCGGGATCTGTTCAAGGACGAAGTACGCCAGGCCGGTCGGGAATTGGGACTGCCTGAATATCTGGTATCTCGTCAGCCGTTCCCCGGTCCGGGGCTTGCCATCCGTATTATCGGCGATGTGACTGCCGAAAAAGTGGCTATTGTGCAGGACGCCGACGCAATCTGGCGCGAGGAAGTGGACAAACTGCCCATGGAACAGCGCCCCAGCCAGTACTTTGCAGCGCTGACCAATATGCGCAGCGTAGGTGTTATGGGTGACGAGCGTACGTATGACTATGCGATTGCTTTGCGTGCCGTGACCACCACCGACTTCATGACGGCCGAAGTGACGCTGCTGCCTACGGAAACCATTACCACGGCAGCAAATCGAATTGTGAATGAAGTCAAGAATATCAACCGCGTACTCTTTGACTACACCACGAAGCCGCCGGCAACCATTGAGTTCGAATAATTTCGGACTGCCAAAAAGCGCATTTCCATGTAAAATTCCGGAACATGAAATGCTTTTGAAAGCAATCTGATCGTATTTTTTCATGATCCGTCAAAAGAGCCAACTGACTTGTCAAAAGCAGTTGGCTTTTTTGTTTGTTCAGTAGATGGTTGACGGTACAGGGCTTATTAAGAACCATGCGGACTGTAAGAATGTTTGAGCAACAAGAGTTTTGCATACGGCTTTCTTTCTGTATATGCAATTGCTGTGTTGGCAAAAAACATTTGTACTGTTATAATCAAAAAGACGCTTGATTGTTACCGAAAAGTGGATGGACATACATACTTTTCTTTCGTTTCCAAGGAGTAGGGAAGATGCAACAAATTTTTCTTCTGGAGGATGATGCCGCATTGGGCCGCGGCATCACTATGGCTCTGGGCGGCGCAGAACAAACCGTGGTTTTGGCAGATAGCATTGCACAGGCAAGGCAAACACTGGCAAAAACACAATTTGACCTGCTGATTCTGGATATCAACCTTCCCGATGGCAGCGGTCTGGACCTTCTGCGGGCACTGCGGTCTCAGGGGAACGCCACGCCCATTATTATGCTTACTGCCAACGACCTGGAAATGGATGAGGTCACCGGCCTGGAAGCGGGCGCGGATGACTACATCACAAAGCCTTTTTCGCTGGCGGTTCTGCGGGCGAGAGTGCAAGCGCAGCTTCGCCGACGCAGCGTACATTCCTCCTCCCAAATGGAGATAGGGCCATTCCTGTTCGATTTCGACCGAATGATCTTTCGCAGGGACGGTTTGCCGGTGGAGCTATCCAAAACCGAGCAGAAGCTGCTGCGTGTGCTGGTGGATAATCGGGGACATGCCGTCCCCCGCATCACATTGGTAGACCGTGTGTGGACGGACGGTGCTGAATTTGTGGAAGAAAACGCGCTTTCCGTTACGGTCAAGCGGCTGCGCGCCAAACTGGAGAAAGACCCTGCTAAACCGGAATATCTGAAAACGGTATACGGTATCGGCTATACCTGGGCGGTGAATCCATGATCGGGTACATTGTAGCCGGTGTCGCTCTGTTGGCAGCGCTGGTGATCGTAGTGGTGGAACGCTGGCAGACTGTCCGCACGATAAAGCGCCTGGATGCGATGCTGGAAGCTGCCATTGCCGGACATTTTACTGAAGAAACTTATGACGAAAGCCGACTCTCCGCCCTGGAAAGCCGGTTAGCCCGCTACCTGACAGCCAGTGCACTGTCTGCCAGCAAGGTACAGGAGCAGAAGGATCAAATCAGCCGCTTGATTTCGGATATATCCCACCAGACCAAAACCCCGGTGGCCAATCTGCAGCTCTATGCACAACTGCTTGCCGAACAGCCCCTGACACCCCAGGAAGAGGAATGTGCCGGGGCCATTTTGACGCAGGCAGCCAAACTCCAGACACTGATTGAAGCCCTGGTCAAAACCTCCCGGCTGGAAAACGGGATTCTGGCAGTACATCCAGAAATATCGGAACTGTCTTACGTAGTGGACCGCGCAGTGACGCAGTACGTGCCCAAGGCGGCCGAAAAGGGGATTGTATTGACGGCCGTACCGACAGAAGGAAAAGCCGTTTTTGACCCCAAGTGGACGGAAGAGGCGCTGTGCAATCTCCTGGACAACGCGGTGAAATACACGCCTTCCGGAGGAGCAGTGACCGTTACGGTGAAGAACTATGAAATGTTCTCTGCCATATGTGTCACCGATACAGGACCGGGAATCCCGGAAGCAGAACAGGCCCGGATTTTTGGTCGATTTTATCGTAGTGCCGGAAACTATCAGGAGCAGGGCGTTGGGATCGGGCTATATCTGACCCGCCAGATAGCTGAAAAGCAAGGCGGCTATGTGAAGGTTGAGAGTGTTCCGGGAACAGGAAGTACCTTTTCACTGTTCCTTCCGCGTCCGTGAGAGGATTCTGTCAAAACTGTCACATTCTTGAAAGTACCAGGACAGATTCGTATGCTATAGTCTGTATTGTCAAAAGACGATACAGACTTTTTCGTTGGGAGGAAAAGAAAATGACGATTTTACAAACCAGCGGTTTGAAAAAATATTACGGCTCCGGAGATACCCAGGTAAAGGCACTGGATGGCATGAACCTGAACATCGAGCAGGGGGAATTTGTAGCGATTGTGGGCACCTCGGGTTCCGGCAAATCCACCTTGCTGCACATGCTGGGCGGTTTGGACCGGCCCACTGCAGGCACTGTCACCGTGGATGGAAAGGACATCTTCACGCTGAAGGACGAGGAACTGACCATCTTCCGGCGCCGTAAAATCGGGTTTGTGTTTCAGGCTTATAATCTTGTGCCGGTTTTGAGCGTGTGGGAAAACATTGTTCTCCCCATCCAGTTGGACGGCAATAAAGTGGATACCGATTTTGTCGAGGCTGTGGTTTCCACTTTGGGATTGGAAAAGAAACTGCGCAGTCTGCCCAACCAGCTTTCGGGCGGCCAGCAGCAGCGTGTTGCCATTGCCCGGGCACTGGCAACCAAACCTGCCATTCTTCTGGCTGATGAACCAACCGGCAACCTGGACAGCAAAACCAGCCAGGATGTGCTCAGTCTGATGAAAGTGACGGGGCAGAAATTCGGCCAAACCATGGTAATGATCACCCATAACGAGGAGATTGCCCAGCTGGCTGACCGCATCATCCGCATTGAGGATGGGCGGATCGTGGAACGGTAAGGGGGAAGAAGTCATGAAAGTATCCAATGGCAGCTGCATCCGCCGGTTGAGTATCCGGGCTTTGCTGGCCAACCGGACCCGCAATATTGTAGCGGTACTGGCCATTGCCCTTACGGCGGTACTGTTTACTTCACTCTTTACCATTGCCATGTCCATCAACGAGGGCATCCAGCAGAACAATTTTCGTCAGGCCGGGGGCTGTTCTCACGGCACGTTCAAGTATCTCTCGGAAGAACAGTGCGCGGAACTGCAGGGCGATTCTCTGATTCAGGCATACGGTATCCGCCGTTTTCTGGGCATGCCCAGGGAGGTCCCCTTCAACAAATCCCATGTGGAGATCGGCTACTCTGACGCCAATAAAGCGCACTGGAGCTACTGTGATCCCGTAGAAGGGCGACTCCCGCAGGAGGGGACCAACGAGGCAGCCACCGACACCCATGTTCTGGAACTGCTGGGTGTGGAGCCAAAAATCGGCGCGGAATTTACCGTTACTTTTGATGTGGACGGTCACGAAACCACCCAGACCTTTACGCTGTGCGGTTGGTGGGAGTACGACGAAGCGATTGTAGCCAACCATATCCTCGTCCCCGAAAGCCGGGTGGACGCCGTTTTGGCAGAAGTGGGGGTGACCCCGCCGGGCAACGATGGTATGACCGGAAGCTGGAACCTGGATGTGATGCTTAAACACGGCGCCCGTTCCATTGCTGACGATATGGAAAAGATTCTGACAAACCACGGCTACCAGTCACAGACGGCGGGAGACAACTATATCGCCATTGGTGTCAACTGGGGCTATACCGGGGCACAGCTTTCGGACAAACTGGACCCCACCGTAGTGGTTATTATTGTGGGGATGCTGGCCCTCATTCTCCTGACCGGCTATCTCATCATCTACAACGTATTCCAGATCTCGGTGGCAGGGGACATCCGTTTTTACGGTCTTCTGAAAACCATCGGCACCACACCCCGGCAACTGCGGCGAATCATCCGAATCCAGGCCCTGCTGCTTTCCCTGATCGGCATTCCCATCGGTTTGTTGCTGGGCTGGCTGCTGGGTGGTGTACTCACCCCCATCATTACTGCACGGCTCGATGGCGTCACTACGGTGGTTTCGGCCAGTCCGTTCCTCTTTGCGGGCGCCGCGGTATTTGCCCTGATAACAGTGCTGATTTCCTGTCGCCGTCCCGGCAGTCTGGCAGGCAAGGTTTCCCCGGTAGAAGCGGTACGCTATACAGAAGGCAAGGCTTTAAAGCAGAAGAAAAAACGAAACGGCAAGGGTGTTTCTCTCTTGTCCATGGCTTGGGCCAATCTGGGCCGCAGCCGGGGCAAGACCTTCCTCACGGTACTGTCCCTGACCCTTGCAGTGGTGTTGCTGACCTTTACCGTCACCTTTACAGCCGGCTTTGACATGGACAAATATGTTTCCAACTTTACCGCCAGTGACTTTATCCTGGCTGATGCCGGCCAGTTCCAGACCGGCGGAGATGCTTATAATGACGAGATGGGGATACCGGAAGAGGTCATCGACGCGGTGGATGCCCAGGGCGGTATTACCGGCAGCGGCCGCGTTTACGGAAAGACCAAACCGGCACAGGAATTTGTTACCGAGGAATATTACCGTTCCATGTGGAGCCGATGGAACACACCGGAACAGCTGGACAGTATGGTCGCCTTTCAGGAACGCACTGAGGATGGATTGCTGGCCGATGGTGTTCAGCTTTACGGTATGGACCCCTTTGCCCTGGATTACCTGACGGTTTTGGAAGGGGACCTCTCCAAGCTTAACGACACCGAGGGAAATTATATCGCCGCTGTGTACAGTACCGACGACTACGATGAGCCTATGATGGACAGTCATTGGGCTCGGCTGGGGGATACGGTAACCATCCGTTATGTGGAGGAGTATGAATACTATGATCCTGCCACCGGCAAGGTTTTTGGTTCCAGAGAAAATGTGCCCGAAGGGGCCGCTTACGCTGAGCGGGCCGTCAAATACCGGGATGTTGACTACACCGTAGCTGCTCTGGTGGCAGTACCTTCTGCGTTAAGTTACCGTTACTACGGCCGGGACGAATTTGTCATGGGGGCCGAAACCTTTATCCGGGATACGGGCACCGATTCTGTTATGTATTACGCCTTTGATACCACGGAAGAAGCCAATGCAACGATGGAAGCCTTCCTCAAAGACTATACAGAAAATGTGAACCCTCAGTTTGACTATGAGAGCAAAGCAACCTACGCCTCGGAATTCGAGAACATCAAAAATATGTTCCTGTTGCTGGGCAGCGCCCTGAGTTTTATTGTGGGACTGGTGGGAATCCTCAACTTCTTTAATGCAATCCTTACCGGAATCACCGCACGCCGTAGGGAACTGGCCGTGCTTCAGTCTATCGGTATGACCACCCGGCAACTGCAGACGATGCTGGCGCTGGAAGGACTTCTCTACACCCTGGGATCTGCCTTGCTGGCCTTTACCCTGATTTTGATTACGGCCCCCATCGTGGGACCCGGCCTCAACGGAATGTTTTGGTTCTTCACCTATCACTTTACCATCTGGCCGATCATGGTGATTCTGCCTTTCTTTGCCGTTCTTGGTATTGGAATCCCAGTAGTGACCTGCCGGACTATGCAGCGGTACTCGGTGGTAGAACGCCTGCGGGTAGAGTGATCACAAGCAGGACATTGATAAAAATAGAGCGTACCGCAAGTTTTGCGATACGCTCTATTTTGTAGCTTCTGGCCGCGTGGGGCTATACCAGTAAACACACCACCAGAATGAATTTGTCCTTCTCTACAGTGGCATCCAACGTGCCGTGATACCGTTCCGCAATTTCCCGCATACCGGGCAGGCCGAATCCATGGGTAGTCTTGTCGGCCTTGGTAGTGGAAAAATCCCGGTTGATCTTGCTGCCCACGGCATTTTCCGTACGCAGCATAAACAGGCCCTTGTCCGCTCGGCAGCGGAGGGTAATTTGCCTGGTCGCGGCTTTTTGTACGTTCTCCATAGCGTTGTCCAGGGCATTTCCCAGCAAGGCAGCCAGATCCGTATCGGCTACCGGTAAATCGGCAGGAAGCATAACGGAAAAGTCCGCGGTGATTCCCAGCTGTTCCATAGCCTCGGCTTTGGCGGAGAGTACCACATTGGCAGTCTCGTTATCGCAAAACCGTTTGGTTCCCTGCAGAGCCGGGGACCCGGCCATCTGGTCCACATAATGGAGTGCCTCCGACGCATCTCCTTTTTCCAGCAGCCCTTGAATAACGGTCAGATGGTTTCGCAGGTCGTGGCGAATCTGCCGGACCTGACGCTCTTGCCGCTGAAGGCTCTGATAATAGAGATTCCGCATTTCGGCCAGGCGGGTGGACTGTTCCAGCCGTTCATGATCGGCCAGTATCAGGACTGCGAACAGAATTACAACGGATGTCAGAAGTACAAAGGGGAGTACCACCAACCCCTGATTCATGGCCAGCGTATTGACGGCGGCAGAATCGTATTTTTGAAAAGTCAGCAATACCACAGCAACAAGAGCACACAACGGCATGATTGCCAATCCCAACACCATCTGCCACAGCCGACGGGAAAGGTGCACCCGTTCTTTTGGAAAATGGCGGCGCAGCACCAGCCAAAGAATGCCGAAGATCGCGGTCCTCAATACCCGAACCAGCAGGTCATAAAGGTGGGCTGCCTCTACTTCCAGTACATAAGTGTCCAGTAAAGCGCAGACGGACATGGTCAGGCAAAAAGAGATAACGCCTACGGCCAAACGCCCCGTCAAATCCCCCTTTGTGCATAGAAGAAACAGAATGAAATATACCGGCATGGTATACAGCATGTTGGGATCACCAATCCAGATCACCATGCCGCTGCTGCCGGCAAGGGTCAGAAAAAGCAAGGCCTGCCAGAAACGCCCTTTCCGGAATGTTATGAATGGCCGGCAAATCCGGTACAGAAAAAAACCATTGGCCAGAATGTTGATCCACCAGAGGCCATAGAACCAAAAATTCTAAATCAATGTTTTCATTCAGAACATCTCCAGTTCCGCCCGCGCCAAAGCCAAAAGAGTCGATTGCTGACACGAACGGCTCACCGGGAGGCGCTCACCGTTACACAGAATCACTTCACCGCTTTCGATTCGGTCTACCGCCCCGGCACGGACCAGATACCTCTGATGAACGCGGATAAAGCTTTGTCCTACCTCCTGTGCCACGGTGTCCAATTTACTGTAGAAGCTGTAAGAACGTCCTTCCGTAACGCACCGTACCTGGCGCCGGTCCGATGCAAAGTAGAGGATACCGGAAATGGGAATCCGGTAGTGGGTATCTCCGTTATGGCAAATATAGGCCCGCTCCAAATTACGGTACAACGCTGCCTGGGCCCGCTCCAAAACGTCTTCCAGTTGTTCCTGCTTTGGCGGTTTTAACAGATACCCCAAGGCCCCTACGCTGTACCCCTCAAAGACATGTTCCGGGTAACCGGTAACAAACACAAGCTGGAGACCGGCATCCATAGCGCGGAGCCGCCGGGCCGTCTCCAGCCCATCCAACTGGTGCAGTTCCATATCCAAAAAGATGAGTTCCAGTTCCCCCATATGGTGGTCAAACCAGCGAAGCAGATTTTCTCCCGCCGAAAACTCATATATCTGTCCCTGTATTTTTCGGTTCTCTAAAATGCGCTCAAGCGCAGCGCGAAGCACAAAGCGGGCCTCCGCCGAATCATCACAGATTCCGATCCTCAGCATGTGCATTCCTCCGTATCCTATAGGCGTTTCGTCGCGGCGAAAAAAGACCAGGCAATTCTTGATTATTGTATCATAGGAAGGCAGATACACAAAACCGAACTTGACATAAAAAGCGCACATTTTTACATCTGTTTTGGAACCCCGGTCAAACTTTACGCCGAACTTGCCGCAGATGACACCGCCGTTTGCGAGGGGACTTTTGCTGACCGTATGATGAACTTAGTAAAGCACCCTGCGGATGCAATGTCTTCTATGCGAAAGGAGTTTCACCATGCTGACTGTCCAGGACCTGCATAAATCCTACCAGACAGGAAAAACCATCTATGAAGTTCTGAAAGGGGTATCCCTTCATGTGGAAAAAGGGGAGTTTGTGGCCGTTATGGGACCTTCCGGCTCCGGCAAGACCACTCTGTTGAATTGTATTTCCTGTTATATCCCGGCGGACCGGGGGATTATTACACTGGGAAATACGGAACTGGCAAATCTCGGGGAAGATGCCCTTGCCCAGGTCCGGAACCGGCAGATGGGCTTTGTTTTTCAGGACTTTTTGCTTTTGGATGGCCTTACCGTCCGGCAGAATATTCTGTTGCCCGCCATCATCGGCGGAAGCGTCAACACACTGGTGGAGGAGCGGGCCAATCAGCTGTGCGATGTGTTTGGCATCAGCCCCATTCGGGATAAATATCCGGCGGAGATCTCCGGCGGCGAGAAGCAACGCACAGCCGTGGCTCGTGCGCTGATCAACCATCCACTTTTGATTCTGGCCGACGAACCCACCGGCAACCTGGATTCCAAGTCCAGCCGGGCGGTCATCCATGCCTTTGAACAGGCCCAAAAATCTTTGGACGCCACGGTTTTTATGGTGACCCACGATTCTTTTGCCGCCTCTTTCTGCGACCGCGTGATTATCCTTCGGGACGGTGTGGTATGGCAGACACTGGAACGGGCAGCGCTGGACCGTACATCGTTCCAAAACCAGTTGCTGGATGTCGTTCGTGATATGGGAAAGGAGTGAGCATTGTGAACTCTTTCTCTTCGGTTTATGCCGCACTGCGGCGAAAAAACAAAGGCCGGTATGCACTTCTGGCGGGGTGCTGCTTCTTTTCCGTGTTGCTGATCACCGCCTATGCCTGTATGATGCAGGCACCTACCATCCTGTCTGTTCTGCCCGAAGGAGGCGATTCCCGCAAACAGGTAACGATGGTATTTGCGCTGGCTGTGATTGGCTGTGCTGTGTTTACTACCTATGCGGCGGGGTTGTTCTTTCGCCAAAAATCCCGTGAAACCGGCGTGTTTTTGGCACTGGGGGCTTCCAGGTGTCAACTCCAGAAGGAGCTTTACAAAGAGCTGCTTTTGCTTTCCCTGTGTTCCTGTGCCGCCGGAGCAATTTTGGGGGAACCCGTAGCCTGGTGTATATGGCAACTTTTCCGCACTTTTCTGGTGGATTCCCGGGAAATGGTGCTGACATTTTCCCCCAAGGCTTATCTTTTGGCGCTTGCCTTTGCTGCCTATGTGATAACGATGCTCTTTGCATTGGGCAGCCAATCTGTCAGCCGAACCAACATTATGGACGTGGTTCAGGAGTCCCATACTTCCGAACCGATCCGGGAGGTAAAGCCATGGTACGGACCTGTCGGCATCGTTCTGGTTGTGGTCGGGGCGTTTGCCGGGTATCTGATGCCCGGTTTCTTCGTCAACGTCCTTCATTGGTATGCGCCCTCTATCATAGATGCGGTATTTTATCTTCCGGCTCTGATCGGTATGTATATGATTCTGCTCCACACGGTGGTAAACGGTTGGCATAAGCGCCACAAATACAGGGATATCATTGTTACCTCTATGATGAAATTTCAGGGCCGCCAGACCGTGCGGAACATGCTGGTAATGACACTGCTCATCGCCGGGGCGTATTTTGCTGCCTTCTATGCACCTATGCTCTCTACAAACTCTGCCTACAGTTTTAAGAGCCGCCCTGTAGATTTTGAGTACCATTGGCGCAACGACCAGGACTTACCGAAGAAAAGCGAAGTAGAGGCGCTGGCGGCGGACTATGAGGTGGATATAACCTTCTGGGCGCAAGTGAATGCTGCCATCCTGGGCAGCGACGGAACGGTTTCCATTGAACAGGATAACGGCGCTTTGGGAACTACCTATACCAAAGAGTACCGCAAAATCGCATCCGGTGCCACCTTCTTCTCTGAATCAGCCTGGAACACCCTGACCGGGCAGAACATGGATCTGGTTCCCGGAACTTGTGCCAATGTGCTGGACGATGAAGGCGGCAGCGAATATCGTTCCGGTGGTGATGTAACGCTGCTCACCAACATGGTCACCGGGCAAAGCCTGTCCGTCACTCCGGCGGAACCGCTGCGGTTTACCATGCTGCTGGGGTGTTATGTATTGGATGACGCGGACTACGCTTACATTACTACGGGACTTACCGACCTCTGGCAGCAAACCTGGGTGTTCTTCCATGTAGCCAATGCGGATGCCAGCTATCCATTTGCCAAGGCTTTATTCAATAAGATTGTAGATCGTTCCGGTGATGAAGTGATGCAGCTGGATGCCTATGATTTGGTGGCCAAAACACTGGCAGAAAAGGCTGGCAAAGCCTACGAATTTGACCGGGAAAATATTGCTGCCTATGGATTTCCTGTAATAGATCGCGACGATCGGGACAGCACCGAATTCCGGAACTATTGGCTTTACATGCCCCGTTTCCGTGTGCTGGACCAGAACGATTTTGTTACCACCATGGCGGTGTTTCTGATGCTTTTCATATTTATTGCGCTGGTCTGCTTTGCTGCGGTTGTGGTCATTTCATTCACCCGGTGTATGACGATTGCCATTACCAGTGCTCACGTTTACAATGACCTTCGGCGGTTGGGAGCGCCGAAACCCTATCTGTTCCGTTCCGTCAAGGGGCAGGTGTCCAAAGTGTTTTTGGTGCCGGCTTTGGTGGGAACAACGATCATTTGCGCGTTCTATACCATGATTCTGTATTTTAATGATGATCGTTTTACGCCCGGCGAAGTGGCCGGCATGGGAACCTGTGCGGCGGTGATCGCCGTGTTGTCACTGGTGCTTTACGGCGTGTACCGCTTTACCCTGCATTGTGTCTGCCGCAGGCTGGGCATCTGATGAACAAGAACGACCTCCTTTTGAGAGGAAGAAACCCGCAAAACGCAAAAACATGCGAGCGAATCGGTTTTGCAGTGTTCCTTTGCAAAAAAAGAGCCAACGGAATCCTTCCGTTGGCTCTTTTCATGGGTCCTTTATGCCTGGGCCACTTCTTCTGTTGTGACGAAAGCGTTTGTAATCAAGAATCCCATACCGTAACTGATAATAAGGCCGATGCCATAATAGACCATCGACATAACGGCACCGTTGGGACTGGCTGTCATAACCGGGAAGGCCAGAATACCGGAAGGCCCCCATGTGGTAGAAGCAACCTGCATCGCCATAACAAAGGCACCGCCGAATGCGGCTCCCAGCCCGGCTGTGAAGAACGGTTTGCCCATAGGCAGCGTGACACCGTAAATCAGCGGTTCGCCAACGCCTAAAATACCGGCAGGCAGCGCGCCGTCAATGACGGAGCACAGACGCTGGTTTTTGACCTTTTTGGCTTTCAAGAAAATCGCAATCGCGGCACCCACCTGACCGGCACCGGCCATGGCAAGAGCGGGGTAAAGGGTAACAAAACCAAGGGTTTCCAGCTGAACCGTATACAACGCCACAAGACCATGGTGCATGCCCATGGCGACCATAGGCAGGAACAGCGCCGCGGAGATAAAGCCCGCAACAATGCGCACGATGGGGTTGGCACTCATGCAGACCTGTTCTACAACCCAGCACAAGCCGGTGGATACAAAGCCGGTCAACGGCATAATGATGAATACGTACGGAATCACACAAAGGATCAGTGTGATCAGCGGCGTGAACATAATATCCAGATTGTCGGGAATGTGTTTGCGCACTGCTTTTTCAATTTTCGCCAGGAACCATACGCCAATGACAACTGCCAGCACACCGCCGCGTCCGGCCCGAAGGATGGCGTCCAAAGGCTGTGCCTCGTTGTACAGGCCGATGATTTTGGAAATGTTATCGATGTTCCCCAGGGTCGTCATCATGCCCAGCATCCCGCCCAGAATGGGGGTGGCGCCAAACCGTTCTGCCGCACGGTAACCGGCCCAGGCGGTCAGATAGGTCATGAAAGACGCATTGATCAGCGACAGCAGATTGTAGACGATATTCCAAAACGAATTGTCTGCATAGCCCGGGTAAACCTGGGCCAACAATGTTGCCAGACCGGAACACAGGCCCGCTGCAATAACACCGGGAATCAGCGGCACAAAGATTTCGCCGAATGTTTTCAGCATGGACTGGATGTGCCCGTGCGATTGTCCGGCTTTAACGGCAGCTTTATTGGCCTGCCAGTCATTTTCGGTAGAAAGACCGGACGCACCGGCAACGGACGGAACGCCCATGTCGGCGCAAATGTCGGCACATTTGCGGCTTTTACCGGGGCCTACCACAACCTCGATAAAGTTGCTGCGGTCATGCACGATTCCCAGAACGCCGTCCAGTTTGCGCAGGGCATCGTCGCGCACAAGGCTGTCGTCCCGGACCTGAATCCGCAGGCGTGTCATACAGTTGGTGGCAGTTACAATATTGTCTTTGCCGCCGCATTCTGCCAAAAGCCGTTTGACAAGTTCTTCGTTGCTCATAATTTAGCCTCCTTTGCGGTGTTATCGGTTCCCAAGGGCATTGTGAACAGACCCTCCGGATTGATCCAATAGCGCTTGCGCCGATGCAGCGTCTTTCCCGGTCAGAATCATGGTAATGGCAAGCTTGACTTTGCCGTTGGCCTCATCGATCGTACGGCGGGCCTGCTCACGGGAAACATCAGTGGCTGCCATAACGATGTTTTCGGCGCGGGTCCGCAGCTTTTCGTTGCTTTGCACCACATCCACCATCAGGTTTTGGTACGCTTTTCCTGTGCGGACCATGGCGCCGGTCGTAATCATATTCAAAATCATTTTTTGGGCAGATCCGGCTTTCAGTCGGGTAGAACCGGTCAGAACTTCCGGACCGACCGAAACTTCAATGGCAATATCGGCAGCCTGGCCGATCGCGCTGTGAAGGTTGCAGGCGATGGCTGCAGTCTTGCACCCGATACTGTGCGCGTAATCCAATGCACCCAGTACATAAGGCGTGCGCCCGGAAGCGGCAATACCGATAACCACATCCGACGGCACCAGGTTATGGTCCATCAGATCCTGCTTTCCCAGGGAACGGTCATCTTCGGCACCTTCGATTGGAAAGCGCAGGGCACGGTCTCCGCCTGCAATCAGTCCCACAACCATGCTGGAGTCCACACCGAAAGTAGGCGGGCACTCCGATGCATCCAACACCCCAAGACGTCCGCTGGTTCCTGCCCCCAGGTAAAACAGTCGCCCACCTTTGCGGAATGCTTGTTCCACAACTTCTACGGTGGAAGCAATCTGCGGCAAAGCCGAGGCGATGGCTTCGGGAACTTTGTGATCTTCCCGGTTCATAACGGTCACCAGTTCCAGGGCACTCATCTGGTCCAACGTCATGGTATCCGGGTTACGTGTTTCGGTCATCATTTTGTTCAAGTCCATAGGAGCCCTCCTTGTCAGCAACGGCGGCTTTTATTGATTTCAGCATAGGGGATAGAAAACAAAAAGTCAATCTGTCTTACGGAGTAAGAAAATATTTTGTTCATAACAAAAAGAAAAAGACTGCCTGGGGACGAAAGAACAGGAAAAATTGTAACAGTTCCTTTTCGATACTGGAAACCACTCTTTGCATCTGGTACAATAATAGGTAAAGACTGCCGAGGGGGAATTCATATTGGCACTGTTTTTTACAAGATATGCCTCACCGCTGGGGGAAATTCTGCTGATAGCTACAGAAGAGGCCCTGACAAATTTGTGGCTTCCCGGCCAGAAGGTGGACGATAAGCGCCTGGCACAGGCAGAGCGGCATGACCGTGCACCAGTGCTGGTGCAGGCATGTGACTGGCTGGACCGATACTTCTGCGGCAGAAAACCAAAACCGCAGGAACTCCCGCTGGCCCCGCAGGGAAGTGAGTTTCGCCGGCAGGTATGGCGACGCTTGTGCCAAATTCCCTACGGCCAGTTGGAAACCTACGGCACCATTGCCCGGGAAATTGCCTCCGAAAACGGGGGCGCCATGTCGGCACAGGCTATTGGGGGCGCCGTGGGACATAATCCCATTTCTCTGATCATTCCCTGCCACCGTGTGGTTGGTTCCCATGGTAATCTGGTGGGGTATGCAGGCGGGGTGGAATTGAAACGTAAATTGCTGAAATATGAAGGGGTCGACATAGAAAAATTGTCCGACCCCAAACCGCGTACAGGCCCCGGTGCGCGGAATCGTGCATAAACGGAATCAACCAGGGAATTTGTGCAGGAGGTGTACCATGCAGGAAATTTCTATCATGGATTTTGAGAACCTGAAGATCGGGCAGGCGGAAAATGCAGCGGCCGGTACAGGATGTACCGTTTTGTTGTTGGGGCAAGAAGGCGCCCCGGCAGGCCTCGATGTGCGCGGCGGCGGCCCCGCTTCCCGGGAAAGCGAGCTGCTGAAACCCATGGCGGCCGCTTCGGTCATTCATGCGATCCTTCTTTCCGGAGGAAGCGCTTTTGGCCTGGATGCGGCAGGCGGTGTGATGCGCTATCTGGAAGAACACAATATCGGGTTCGATGTAGGCGTGACCAAGGTGCCGCTGGTGTGCCAGTCCTGCCTGTTTGATCTGACAGTGGGGGACCCCATGGTTCGCCCGGATGCGGACCTGGCATACAAAGCTTGCCAGAACGCGGAACAGGGAAATTATCGGGACGGATGTTTTGGCGCAGGTACCGGTGCAACGGTGGGTAAGCTGCTGGGTATGGAACACTGCATGAAATCCGGCATCGGAAGCTATGCGGTTCAGGTCGGCGAACTGAAAGTAGGCGCTTTGGTCGCTGTCAATGCACTGGGGGATATCTACGATTGGAAGACGGGCCGCAAGGTGGTCGGCCTTCTTGCGGAGGACGGAAAAACGTTTGCCAATGCCGAAGAAATCGCCCTGCGCAAGACGGAAGTGGTAGAAAACAAGTTTGTCGGCAATACGACGCTGGGTGTCATCGTGACAAACGGATGTTTCCAGAAAGCGCAGCTGTGCAAAATTGCCGGTATGGGACATGATGGCTATGCGCGGGCTATCCGGCCGGTGCATACCACCGCAGATGGCGACAGCATTTATGCGGTTTCTCTGGGAAATGTACAGGCTGACCAGGATGTAGTCGGCGCGTTGGCGGCACAGGTCATGGCAGAGGCGATTCTGCGTGCGGTTCAGGCCGCAAAATCCGGGTATGGATTCCCGGCTGTTTCGGATTTGTAAAAAATCAAAGTTCCTGCTGTTTTGCAGCAGGAACTTTCTTGTTGAACGTTGCCTTGGCAGGTGTTTCGGGGTATAATGAGAAAATCAAAAACAGGATAAAAGATCAATCCGCCAGGAGCATTATTATATGTCAAAACTGGACGAACAGAAAAAGTTATTGGTTGAGTATTTCCAGCAGGGATGCAAGCCGGAAGGAAAGCTGACCCTGGGGCTGGAGGTAGAGCACTTTGTCACCCATGCCGGCGGGGAACCGGTCACTTTTACGGAAGTACAGAGTGTACTGCGGCAGATGCAGCAGCCTTACGATACGCCGGTACTGATCGATGGAGAATATATGGGGTATACTACCCAGTGGTACGGTATTTCTCTGGAACCGGCCTGTCAGGTGGAAGTCAGCATCGTGCCGCAAAGCAGTGTGCTCAAAATCATGGACATTTACAATCAGTTCTATCTGCAGCTGAGCATGACACTTGCGGCACGCGGGCTTCGTGTATGGACGGTAAGCTATCATCCAACCTGCCGCGCAGAGGAATTGCCGTTGATTCCCAAACAACGGTACGAAGCGATGGACCGGTATTTCAAGAATACCGGGGCTTGCGGAATCCAGATGATGCGGGCAACAGCTTCCACGCAATTATCCGTTGATTATTTCAGCGAACGGGATTTTGTGCAAAAAATGCGGGCGGCTTGCCTGCTCACACCGTTTTTTGCGCTGCTCAGCGATAATGCCGTGCGCTATCAGGCACACCGCAACAATGCTTACAGTGTGCGTACCCGCGTCTGGCAGGATGTAGATTCCGATCGCTGTGGTGTACCGCCCCATTTGATGGACCCCGATTTCGGCTTTGAATCTTACGCGCAGACGATTCTGACGCGTCCCTTGATTGTGGCACTGCGGGGCAGCCGGACCAAAGCGGTGGGGCGAAAGACAGCGCAGGAAATTTATGGAAGCCATCTGCAGCAAAAAGAAGTAGAACATTTATTGTCAATGTTCTTTTTTGATGCCCGCCTGAAAACTTATGTGGAGATACGCGGAGCGGACTGCATGCCACCAAAATATATTGCCGCCTACGCGCAGCTGGTAAAAACGATTTTTGGCAGCCAGGCCGCTTTGCAAAATGTGCTGCGCCACTACGAAGGCGCCAACACCGGCGATATTGCCAATGCGAAGATGGCAGTCTGCAAGGACGGCTATAACGCGTGGGTCTATGGCCGGCCCATCGGGAAAGAACTGGCCTGGCTGCTTTTGCAGGCTCGCAGCCGCACCCCCTCCCAGGAGGAGCGCGCGTTGCTGGAGCCTTTGGCCAAACTGGTTGTGACGAAGAAAACCATACGGGAAGAAGAAAGCGAAAATGACTGAACTGCAAACATTGAATCAGGAATATCTTGCACAGGCGGCCTCCGACCCGGAACGCCTGGCGCGGGAATTTGATGAAATCACCGAATATATGAAGGCTTCCACCGCGATTCACCACGGGGAATACGTGCGTACCTGCTATCAGCCCAAGTTGTTTACGGAGCAGATTTTTCAGACATTTTCGGAAGATATTCGTACGCTGTACGGTATTTTGTCCAAGGTCATCCACGCATACTACCGGGACCCGGAATACCGTGCGCTTTTTGGCTTTGATAAAGTGGCCGAGGAACTGATTCTGCGTGCAGACCCGGAGATTTCTCTGCTTCCTATGGCACGGATCGATTTCTTTTACAATGAGGAAACCGGCGCTTATAAATACTGCGAGTTCAACACCGATGGCACCAGCGCCATGAATGAAGACCGTGAACTGAATCTGGGTCAGCAGCTGTCCACCGTATACCGGGAATTCCGGCAGAACCATCCTACCCGTACCTGTGAGTTGTTTGACAGTTGGGTCAAAACACTGTGCGCTGTCTATCGCCGTGCGCGGAAAACCGAGCAGGCGCCCTATGTAGCCATTGTGGATTTTATGGATTGCGGAACGGTCAACGAGTTTGAGGTGTTCCAGGGGTATTTTGTCCGCAACGGTGTGCCCGCAGAGGTGTGCGATCTGCGCAGCCTGCAATATAACGCAGAAGAAAAAGTACTGTATGGGCCCGGAGGGCATAAAATTGACGCCATCTATCGGCGCGCCGTTACCAGTGATATTCTGGAACGTTACGAAGAATGCGGGCCTTTGCTGGCTGCAGTACGTGACGATGCAGTGCTTTTGGTGGGGGATTTCCACACGCAGCTGGTCCACAACAAAACGATTTTCCGAATCCTGCATGAAGCACGCACACAGGCGATGCTGACGGAGGAAGAACGGGCATTTGTAAAGGCCCATGTGCCCCTGACAAAGAACTTCGAACAATCGGACATTCCCGCTGTGCTGGCGGATAAGGACGCCTGGATTCTGAAACCTCTGGATTCCTATGCTTCCCGCGGTGTGCATGCCGGTGTGGAACACACCCAGAAGGAATGGGAAGAAATTGTCCTCCATACACCGGAAGGGTATCTGCTGCAGGAGTTCTACCGTCCTTATGTGACCGAAAACTACGGGATAGGCCCGGATGGAAAATTCGGCAAAAACAGGTACTATAACCTGACAGGCATCTATGTGTACGACGGTGTGGCACAGGGTGTTTACTCCCGGGTGTCGCTCAGCCCGATTATTTCCAGCCAATATAGCGAAAAGACGCTGCCGACTCTGTTGGTAGGGGAATAATCCGGAAGTCGGTCCGGCATACTAACCCCAAAACATTGGGGGGCAAAGTATGCGGGAAACATCGTATCATGCCGTCATCACCGAGATGACGGTCCGGGCGCTGTGGGAAACACAGAACGTGATCGACTGCATCCCGGATGAAATTTGGGATAAGCATTATGGGGGATCACCGCTGTGGCAGCATCTGTATCATATGCTGCACAGCCTGGACCAGTGGTTCATCAATCCGCGTGCCAATGATTTTGTGGCCCCGCCCGTCCATACGCCGGATCTTCATGAACTGGACATCTACCCGGCGGCGCATCTGGACCGCGGGCAGATCGATGACTATTTTTATACCATCAAAGCGAAGCTGTCCTTGTATCTGACATCGCTGCATGACGAGGACTTGCTGCAGCGCCCCGAAAACTGCGAATGGACACGATTCACCCTGATTTTGTCGCAGTACAGGCATCTTCATCTGCATCTGGGCATGTTGATGGGATTTATCGTAGCAGAAATCGGGTTGTGTCCGCGCACGTTGGAGCCGGGGGACGAGTTCCCGCGGCCGCCTTATGACCCCTATCGGTAAAGAAAGGAACATTCATGAAAAAAACAGGAATCGCAGGGTTCTTGCTGTCTGTCTGCTTGCTGCTGGCAGGGTGTACATCCCAAAATGTGGATACAACACCGGTGTGGCAGCAGACGCTTCCTCAGACAGGTGTGCAGATGGAAGTAAGCAACTGTACACTGGAAAACAGCGGCCCGGTTTATTATGCCATGGACAGGGTGGACACAGATTACTGGACGGAGAAAACAGCGGTTCAGGTCGAGGGTGTCCCCGTTGTCACCCTGTATGGCGTAGACCCGGAAGAGGTCGAACTGCGATTTGTGGAAAATGTTTCCTACCTGTACATTTACTACGATAAGGTCATGCCACAGCCGGATTTGGACTATGTTCTGACCGAAACGGACGACGGCGCACTGCAGTATCGTCTGGATACGGTATATAACTATGAATTTGTGATCACGACAGAGCAGGGAACCGACTCCATGATGGTCATTTGCCACAGGGACGGTTTGGAATCTGCCAATACCGGTACCACTTGAATACAACGAAAAACAGCCCCGGCGGGAACTTCCGCCGGGACTGCTTTTTGGTTCCATAAAATCACTTTTGCTCTGGCATATCCAACGTGGTGGTGGGGAAGGCAAAGTCACAGCCAGCCCGGCTGACCATCTGCATGATCTCCAGGTTCAGGCGGCTTTTCTCTTGCAGAAAGTCGCCATAGGGCAGGGTAGTCACGTAAAGGCGTACCAGAATATCAATGCTGTAGTCATTGAACTTGTCCACGGTAACGGTAACGGTTTCGGGGCGCACCGTGGGCTGGGCCTTCAGCATTTCGCTGAGGTCGTGGCACAGCTGGGTCAGCTGCTCCCGGGAGGTGCTGTAGGTCAATCCCAGAGTAAATTGCCACAAACGGCTGCTGCGCTGGTTGCAGTTCTGAATGTATTCCGAGCAGACTTTGGAGTTTTCGATGGTCACAGCGACATTATCCGTGGTGCGGATGCGGGTGGACCGGAAGGAGATATCTTCAACGGTTCCTTCCGAGGAACCCAGGATCACATAGTCGCCGATGCCAAAGGGGTGCTCCAGAACCAGCGTAATCCCCGCAATCAGGTTGGAAAGGGTGGACTGGGCAGCCAGCGAAATGGCAAGACCGGCAACACCGGCACCGGTCAGCAGACCTGCAACGGGAACGCCAAGGCGGTCCAGCAGTGCGATCCCGGTAAAGACGCCAACCATGGCCCGGAATATGTTTTCAAAAAAGCGGCCCATGGTATTGTTGGTGTTCAGGTCCAGCTTATTCTGAGCACTGCGCAGCAGCAAACGACAAATGGGAGCAGAACGCCATGCACCCAAGCCGATCAGGAACGTGAAGGCAAGATCAAACAACAACCGCAGAATGGTCGAATAGGCGGCGTCATTGAAGGTGAAGGGGACCACCGCAAAGGCCAGATACAGCAGAAGCGAGCGCAGGATCAGCGCGGTGGGCTGCACATAGCTGTCAAACAGAATATACAGCCACTGGGTCAGATGCCCGTTCAGGCTGTCAAGAACACGGCGGATGACACGGGTATATACAATGGGCAAAACCAGTGCGCCCAGAATCAGTAAAACCGTGGGCAGCAGCTGAAACAAAAGGTCGAAAGTGAATTCCTTCATAATAGTTTCTCCCAAAACGAAAGGTCTGCGAACAAAAACATTATAGCATACCCACTTGCATTTTGTAAAACCTGTGGTATACTATGCAAGTAGAAAGTCTGTTTCAGGGCGGGGTGCAATTCCCCACCGGCGGTGAACGGTTTTAACCGTAAGCCCGCGACCGGCTGCCATGGCAGCCGCTGATCCGGTGTGATTCCGGGGCCGACGGTATAGTCCGGATGAAAGAAACGGAAAGCTGTTTGCTATGCTTTTTTCGCCCTGTTGCTGTATTCATACGGCAACAGGGCGTTTTGTTTGCCGGCAGCAAGCATAACCAGCCTCCCGCAATTTTTATCACATAAACCGGCTTTCGCAGATTATTTTCGGGAGGATTATTCTCATGACCAACACACACACTCGTATTCGTGAACTCACCGTTACCGCCATGCTTTGCGCTGTGGCTACCATCCTGATGTTTCTGGATTTCAGCCTGCCCATGGTGATCCCTTCTTTCGTCAAGATGGATGTTTCGGAACTGCCCGCCCTGCTGGCTTCCTTCAGTCTGGGACCTGTGTACGGCATTGCCGTCTGCCTGGTAAAGAACATTCTGAATGTGATCTTCCACGGTTCTACCGGCGGCATCGGTGAATTGTGCAATTTTCTCATCGGTGCGTCTTTTGTGGGCACGGCAGGCCTGATCTATCGTTTCCATAAGACCCGCAAAGGCGCTGTAATCGCTGCGTTGGTGGGTGCCGTTGTCATGGCCGTGGTCAGCGTGCCTGTCAACTACTTCCTCAGCTACCCGGTGTATGCGGCTATGTTCGGCGGTATCGATGCCATCATTGCGGCTTACCAGGAACTGCGGCCCGGTACCAACGGCCTGATGGAATGCCTGCTGGTGTTCAACATGCCGTTCACACTGGTAAAAGGGTTGCTCAACGCGGCTATCTGCTTCCTGATCTATAAGCCTTTGTCGCCCATTCTGCATGGCCGTCATTGAGCAAAAAGCAAAAAAACAACGAAGGTGCGGTACACAGCCCCTTGACGAAACACGTCGATTGTGCTATAATGCCCCCTACAACAGAATAGCAACTTATCAAGAGCGGCAGAGGGAACAGGCCCAGTGAAGCCCGACAACCTACACTATGTGCAAGGTGCCAAATCCTGCGGGGAACCGAAAGATAAGCGTCAGCGCGCAGTCTTTTGGCTGCGCGCTTTTTTGTTCTCGTCGGTTGCGCTTCTGCTTATCTATTTTTTATTTAAGGGAGGCTTTTTACCATGTCCAAATTTCTTTTTACCTCTGAGTCGGTGACCGAAGGTCATCCCGACAAAATCAGTGACCAGATTTCGGATGCCATCCTGGACGCCATTCTGGCACAGGACCCGGATGCCCGTGTAGCATGCGAAACCACCTGCTCCACCGGTCTGGTACATATCATGGGTGAAATCACCACCAGCTGCTATGTGGATATTGCCGAAACTGCCCGGGACGTGATCCGTTCCATCGGTTATGACCGCGCCAAGTACGGTTTCGACTGCGACACCTGTGGTGTGATCGTCAATATCGACGGCCAGAGCCCTGATATTGCACTGGGCACCAACGACGAAGTTGCCGGTGCCGGTGACCAGGGCATGATGTTCGGCTATGCCTGCGACGAAACGCCGGAATTGATGCCGCTTCCCATCAGCCTGGCCCATAAGCTGGCCAAGCGCCTGACGGAAGTCCGCAAGAGCGGTCTGCTGGATTATCTGCGTCCCGACGGCAAGAGCCAGGTGACCGTGGAGTATGAGGACGGCAAGCCGGTTCGTGTGGACGCTGTGGTTATTTCCAGCCAGCACAGCCCGGAAGTCAGCCAGGAACAGCTCCATGCCGATATCAAGCGGGAAGTGATCGAGAAGGTCATCCCGGCTGAAATGCTGGACGAAAACACCAAATATTACATTAACCCCACCGGGCGTTTTGTGGTGGGCGGTCCCCAGGGCGATACCGGTCTGACCGGCCGCAAGATCATCGTAGATACCTACGGTGGTTATGCCCGTCACGGCGGCGGTGCTTTCAGCGGTAAAGACCCCAGCAAGGTGGACCGTTCCGCAGCGTATGCGGCCCGCTGGGTAGCCAAGAATATCGTGGCTGCCGGTCTTGCCAAAAAGTGCGAAGTGGAACTGGCCTATGCCATCGGCGTAGCCGAGCCGGTATCCATCATGGTGGATACCTTCGGCACGGGTACGGTGGCCGACAGCCGGATTGAAGACGCCGTGAAGAAGGTCTTTGACCTGCGCCCGGCCGCCATCATCCGGGATCTGGATCTGCGCAAGCCCATCTATCGTCCGCTGGCTGCTTATGGCCACATGGGACGGGAAGATCTGGGTGTCAAGTGGGAAAACACCGATCGTGTGGAGGCCCTGAAAGCTGCGCTGGTCTGAGCAGCATCCTAATCAAATACGACAAAAGCGCGGGGGAGACCCCGCGCTTTTTTGGTTTGCCAAATATCAGGGGTTGGGGTATAATAAAGAGGATATTGTGGAAGTGTACCGAAGGGGGCGAAGTATGGAAAACACCACGCAGATACAGCTGCAAAAACTCGAAGGTGTCGTGGAACATGTGATCTACGAAAACGCCGAGAGCGGGTATGCGGTGTTTGAAGTCAACGCCAGTGACCAGGACATTGTGGTGGCCGGAAATGTAGGCGGCATTGACAACGGTATGCATGTCACGGTTTACGGCCACATGGTCAATCATCCCAGCTACGGTGAACAGTTCCGCGCAGAATCCTGTGAGGCAAGCCTGCCGCAGGATACCGCCGGGCTCCTGAGTTATCTGTCCAGCGGGGTATTGCCCTATATCGGACCTTCCACCGCCAAAAAAATCGTCAAAGCTTTTGGGGAAGAGACCCTGAATATCATCTCCGAAACGCCCCAGAAACTGTGTGAAATCAAGGGCATCACACCGGAGAAGGCAGGCATCATCTCCAACGAATTTCGCCGTATGTATGGTGTGCGGGAGGTCATTGCCTGGTTTGCCCGGTATGGCCTTTCGGCGCAAAGTGCCGTTACCGCCTATCGCGCGTACGGCCCCCACACGGTGGAAGCCTTGACGCAGAACCCGTATCTTCTTTGTGGGGAACCGCTGCAGCTCAAATTTGCCCAGGTGGACGGAATTGCCGCGGCATTGCAGTTTGAATCCGGCAGCCGCCTTCGGGTGGCTGCTGGGCTTCTGTATGCACTGCGCCATAATGCCGGCAACGGTCACACCTGCCTGCCGCGCGCCAAGCTCCTGGAGAGTACCGCAAAATTCCTGCGGGTGGAACCCCAGGACATAGAAGCCGGTCTGGAAGAATTATTGCAGGCCGGGGAACTGCGTACCCGCTCGTTTGAAGAAACCGAGTATATCTATCTTCCGGATCTTCTCTCTGCGGAGGAGGACATTGCCGCCCGACTGGGAGAACTGGCCACCTTTCCCACGGAACCGCCCAAAACTTTGGAAAGCGATATTCGTGCCCTGGAAATTGCACAGGGATTTGCCTATGCGCCGCTGCAAAAAGAAGCCATCCGTACGGCGCTATCCAGCCGTGTGATGGTGCTTACCGGCGGCCCGGGTACCGGCAAAACCACCACGGTCAATGCCATTCTGAGTCTGTATGAGGCATTGTATGATCGTGTAGCGCTGTGTGCGCCTACCGGCCGGGCGGCCAAGCGGTTGAGCGAACTGACCAATCACACGGCATCCACCATTCACCGCCTGCTGGAGGTGGACTATACAACCGGAATGGTCCGCTTTATCCATAATGAAAAGAATCTGCTCAAATATGATGTTATCATTCTGGACGAAATGAGCATGGTGGATGTCAAGTTGTTCCAGGCGTTGCTGGCAGCAGCGCGTTACCATTGCCGGATCATTATGGTGGGGGATGCCGACCAGCTGCCCAGCGTGGGGCCTGGGAATATCCTGGGAGAAATTCTGCGCGTACAGGCAATTCCCACCGTGCGCCTGACGGATATTTTCCGCCAGGCGCAGAAAAGCCTGATTGTACAAAACGCCCACCGCATTGTTCAGGGGCAGATGCCGCAAAAAGGGGCCGCTGCCGATGACTTTTTTATGATTGAATCCGCCGGGCTGGCTTGTCAGCGCCTGGTATGCGATCTTGTGAGCACACGGTTGCCCAAAGCGTATGGGTTTGATCCGATACGGGACATTCAGGTTCTCTGCCCTACAAAAGTCGGACCAACGGGCAGTGTGGAACTCAATGCCCGTTTGCAGGAGGTCCTTAATCCACCGGCGCCGGGGAAACCGCAGATCGGCGGGGAAAAAGGCAGCAAAATCCTGCGTCTGGGTGACAAGGTCATGCAGATCAAAAACGATTACGACATTACCTTTGAGCGTGCCGGCGCGGAAGCCGGTGTGGGTGCCTATAATGGGGATTTGGGTATTATCACGGCCATTGACAGAGAATCCCGTTCGGTCACGGTCATGATGGATGACCGTAAGTATGTGTATTCGGCCGACCAGCTTAACGAGCTGGAACCGGCTTATGCGGTAACGGTCCATAAAAGCCAGGGTTCGGAATTCCCGGCCGTTATTGTTCCGGTGGCGGATGTTCCCGCGCGCCTTTGTTACCGCAACCTTTTATATACCGGCGTGACCCGTGCGCGTAAGCTGTGTGTGTTGACCGGCAGCAGCCGTACAATACAGACGATGGTGCGCAATGTGCGCCAGAATATGCGTTACAGCGGTCTTCGCTATTTGCTGGAAGATGCCGTTACCCCTGCGGCACAGGCAAAATGAGAAAGAATACGGATTGGACAGCGGCAGCAGAACAGGCCATGGCACTGCTTTATCCGCGGCGATGCCCGTTCTGCAACACACTCTTGGACGATACCGCACCGGACGGTGCATTTTGTCCGGATTGCGCATCGGAAGAAACGCGTCTGGCCCATCTTCCGCCCCGGCTGCCGGAAACGGAGCACGTTTTGTATGCACTCCAGGGGGCAATGGCAGCCTATTACTATGAGGGCATAGTCCGTGAAGCAATTCTGCTGTGCAAAAACGGCGGTCATCCCTGGCATGCCAGAGAACTGGCAGACCGCATGGCGGTGCGTATATGGGGAGCTGAAGCGGCCAACGTACCCGGCAAGCGCCCCCGCAATGAGTTGTTTGTTCAGATGCCGCTTTATCACTGCATTGTGCCGGTACCGCCGCATCGGCCATGGCCCGGCGTGCCGGGGTTAGCGTTGCAGTTGGCGCGCCGCCTGGGAACGCTGTTTCAGATCCCGGTCCTGGAGGCAGTGGAAGTGGTTCCGCATGCGACTGTTCAAAAAAGCCTGACAAGGGAAGAGCGCCTGCAGAACGCCAAAAAGGCATATCGCTGCCGTCCCAAAGTGGATCTGAGCGGCAAGCGCGTATTGCTTGTCGATGATATTATCACAACAGGCGCCACGGTATCGGCCTGTGCACTGCTGCTTTTGCAGGCAGGAGCCGTGGATGTAACGGCGGCTGCTATTGCCGCAAAAGAAGATCTGCCAAAGGAAAAACGAATTCCAACGGAGAAATACAGATGAATCAACAGGATATCGGCATCGATCTGGGGACAACCTCGATCATTATTGCCACAGAAAAACAAGGTGTTGTTTTCAGCCAGCCCACCATTGGGGCCGTGGATACACGGTCAAATACCATTCTGGCAGTGGGGGATGATGCCCTGCGCATGGTAGGGCGCGCGCCTGCCCACATTGATCTGGTCCGTCCGCTGCGCGACGGTGTGATTCAGGACCACCGCATGACCAATGAACTGATCGTGCGGTTTGTAAACGAAGTTTGCCGCTCCCGCTTTTTTAAGCCGCGTGTTGCCGTTTGTGTTCCGGCTGCCATTACAGGCGTCGAGGCTGACGCCGTGGTGGAATCCGTAATGGGCGCCGGGGCTCGGCAGGTGTTTTTGGTGGATGAACCGGTAGCGGCCGCGTTGGGCGCAGGGCTGCAGATCCGTCAGCCTCATGGCTGTATGGTTATTGATATTGGCGGTGGTTCCACCGATATTGCGGTGATCAGCATGGGCGGACGCGTGCGTGCGGCCAGCGTTCCGGTTGCCGGTAATGCGTTTGACAAGTGCATTGCCCAGTTCGTTCAGGAAAAATACCAGATTGCCATTGGTCCGCTGACGGCGGAAGCGCTGAAAAAACAAGTGGCCTGCTGCACCAAAAGCGAGTTTGAAGGTGTCATGGAAGTGCGCGGTCATTCCTGGGAAACCAATCTCCCGGCTCGCAGGCTGATCTATACGCACGATTTGTATGAGCCGGTGCAAGAACTGGCCACCCGCATTGCGGCAGCGGCACGGGCCGTGCTGGAAAGTACACCGCCGGAACTGGCGGCGGATGTGTCCTCGACGGGGGTTTTGCTGACCGGCGGCGGGTCTTTGCTGCGCGGTTTGGCTTCCTACCTGGCAGGGGAACTGCATGTAGATGTGGCAATTGCACCCGATCCGATCAACTGTGTGGCACGCGGGACCGCAATCAGCCTGAGTGAGGGAAAATTCCTCACGGCAGGGTTCCGGGATGCTACGCCCAAAGCCTGGAAGAAGGCTTTACAGAATGTGCGGGACCCTTTTGCCGGTGACTGACCCGTGCTATAATACTCTGATATTTTAATTTTGGAAGGAAAATCATCATGCCCGATATCACCCGCGAATATCTCGCCTTGCGCGATCAATATATCGAGAGTAAGTTTACCCGGCTGAATCCGGTGCAGCGGCAGGCAGTGTTTACCACAGAAGGGCCTTTGCTGATTCTGGCTGGTGCCGGATCAGGAAAAACGACGGTGCTTGTCAATCGAATTGCCAACATCATCCGCTTCGGCTCAGCACACGGAAGCAAAGAACTAGCCCGCAATATTACCGAGGCCGATCTGGAGGATCTGCGGGCTGCGGTGCAGTCCGGCAGGGACCTCCCGCGGGAAACCGCGTATCTGGCTGTGCGCCCGGCACGTCCCTGGAATGTTCTGGCCATTACCTTCACCAACAAAGCAGCGGGCGAACTGAAAGAACGTCTTCGTGCCATGCTGGGGGAAACTATGGGCGGGGACGTGAATGCCTCGACTTTCCACTCTGCCTGTGTGCGGATTCTGCGCCGTGATGCAGAGCGTATCGGCTTCCCCAAAAGCTTTACTATCTATGATTCGGATGATCAGCAGCGGGTGCTGAAACAAATTTACAAGGACAAGATGATCGACGATAAATTCCTGCCGATCAAATCTGCGGTAGCGCAGATCAGTTCCTTCAAAGATAAGCTGATGTCTGCGGAAGATGTGGCGGCGGAGGCCCCGCGTGATACCAAAGCTGCACTGATCTCGAAAATTTATACTACGTATGCAGGACGTCTGAAAACCGCCGGGGCCATGGACTTTGATGATTTGATTTATCATACGGTCCGGCTGCTTCAGACAGACGCCGAAGCACGGGAATATTACCAAAACAAGTTCCGCTATGTGGTGGTTGACGAATACCAGGATACCAGTGTGGCACAGTTCCATCTGGTACGGCTGCTGGCAGGCGGTACCAACAATGTTTGTGTTGTGGGCGATGACGACCAGTCCATCTATAAATTCCGCGGCGCAACCATTGAGAACATCCTGAATTTTGAACAGGTCTTTACCGGCGCCAAGACCATCCGTCTGGAACAGAATTACCGCTCCACCTCCAACATCCTCAATGCAGCCAACAGCGTTATCAAGAACAATATGGGCCGTAAAGGCAAAACGCTGTGGACCCAAAACGGAGATGGCGACAAGGTTCACCATTATACGGCGTCCAGTGAACAGGACGAGGCGAGCCACATTGCAGATGTGATCGGGGAACATCTGCGGGAGGGCGCTCATCTGCGTGACCATGCGGTGCTGTACCGTATGAATGCGCAGTCCAACCCCATCGAGACCTATTTTGCCCGCGCCGGTATTCCGTACCGCATCGTGGGCGGCCAGCGCTTCTTCGACCGCAAGGAAGTAAAAGACATCAACTCCTATCTGGCGGTAATCGTCAACCCCCGCGATGATGTACGGCTGCGCCGGATCATCAACGAACCGGCCCGGAAAATCGGCGCTTCTACCATCGACAAGGTAGGGGAACTGGCGGCCAGAGCCGGTGTGCCGATGATGCAGATCATTGCCGATGCGTGCAGCTATCCGGAATTGATGCGTGCGGCGGCGGCTCTGGGAAAATTTTACGATATGTACCGGGAACTGTGTGATCTTTCCGTCACTATGCCTTTGGATGAATTTGCGGGCGAGGTCATCAAGAAAACCGGATACGAGGCCATGCTGAAGGCCCAGAAGGAAGAAGGCGAAGCACGCCTGGAAAACTTGGGCCAGTTGGTCAGCTCGGTAAAGACGTATACGGATCAGAACGGGGAAGAGGCGACCCTTTCGGGATTCCTGGAAGAAGTAGCGCTCATCTCTGATCTGGACAGCTATGATCAGGACGCTGACAGCGTTACGATGATGACCATCCATTCGGCAAAAGGACTGGAATTTCCGTATGTTTTTGTGGTGGGCATGGAAGATGGAATTTTCCCCGGCGATATGGCCCGCTACAATGAAGAAGATATGGAAGAAGAACGGCGCCTTTGCTATGTCGCCATTACCCGTGCCAAGAAAGAATTGTATCTTTCCACTTCCCGCAGCCGCCTGATTTTCGGGCAGACGCGTCGGAATCCGCCGTCCTGCTTCCTTTCGGAAATTGACGCCGATTTGCTGGACGAAACCCAAAGCCCGGAACTGGCCTATACCGCCGGTGGTTTCGGGGCAGGGTACGGCACCTACAGTACCAGTGTTCCCGGTGGGCGCAGCGGGTATTCCGGTGCGTCAAGAGGGTACCTGAACAGCGATTATAACGCGCGTCCCCGCGGTGGTTTTGGGGCAGGGTACAGCAGCGGCTTTGCCAGTGGCGGGCACGACAGCCCCAACTATCGCGGTGGCCGCCATACGGTGCAAAGCGGCGGTTTCGGCGCCGGATACGGGAGCAGCGTAAACCACCACAGTGGTGCCCCTGCCGCCCCGGCCGGAGCGGGAACTTCCACGCTGGCCGGTATGCAAAGTGCAGCTCCCAAAAAGCAGAATGTCCACTATGCTGCGGGCGATCTGGTAGAGCATCGGGTGTTTGGACGCGGCAAAGTGTTGAAAGCAACCCCCATTGCGGGTGACTGCATTGTGGAAATCCAGTTTGACCGGGTGGGTGTCAAAAAGACGATGGCCAATTATGCACCCCTGAAAAAAATATCGGAATAAAATAGGAGGCGCTTTTATGCTGGTTCAACTGATTGCACATACCAATGATCCGGAAAAGACGGTGGCAGCCGCTGCCAAACTGTGCTATTCGGATGCGCATATCGAAACACTGCTGGAGGGACTTACCCCGGAAAAGACCGCTTCCTTTTTGCAGAAACTTACCGATTTGGGTCATGCAAGCCCCATTGAACACGCCAGTTTTACCTTTGGCATTGAAGGGGTATCGCGTACTTTCCTGGCGCAGGTCACACGGCATCGTATTGCCAGTTTCAGCGTCCAGAGCCAGCGCTATGTGCGCCTGGAAGATTTCCGTTACGTGATTCCGCCGGAGATCGAAGCAATCCCGGAAGCAAAAGAAAAGTTTATCGAGGCCATGAATGAAGAAGCCCGCAACTATCTTTCTCTGGTAAAGTCGTTGGAAGAGACTCATACGCAACGCCTGATGGCACAGGGCATGGAAGAAAAAGCAGCTCGGGCCAAGGCCAGCAAACAGGCAAATGAAGATGCCCGTTTTGTATTGCCCAACGCCTGCGAAACCAAAATGGTCATGACCATGAATTGCCGCAGCCTGCAGAACTTTTTCAATTTGCGCTGCTGCAACCGAGCACAGTGGGAGATCCGTGCCGTAGCCGATGAGATGCTGCGTCTTGTTCTTCCTTTGGCACCGCACATTTTTGCGACGGCAGGTCCGCGCTGCCTGACGGGTCCTTGCCCGGAAGGGCGCATGTGCTGCGGTCAGCAGCAGGAAGTTCGCCGGAAATATGAGGAGCTGAAACAGGAGGCGCTTGGCCGTGGGTAAGCTGATTATTTTTGAAGGACTGGATGGTTCCGGCAAAGGAACGCAAACGGCATTGACTGCCCAAAAACTGACGGAACGGGGCGTGGATCTGCGGCAGATTACCTTCCCCAACTACGCCAGCGATTCATCGGCGCTGGTTAAGATGTATCTCTCCGGTCAGTTTGGCGATAAACCGGATGATGTCAACGCCTACGCGGCGTCCAGTTTTTATGCTGTGGACCGTTTTGCCAGTTACAAAACCGACTGGGGCGAGTTTTACAGAAGCGGCGGTCTGGTTCTTTCGGACCGGTATACTACATCCAATGCGGTACATCAGTGCTCCAAATTGCCCCCGATGCACTGGGATGGGTTCCTGAACTGGTTGTTTGATTTCGAATACAAGAAAATCGGCATCCCCGCACCGGATGCGGTCATTTATCTGGCAGTCAATCCGGAAGTGTCCCAGGAACTGCTGAAAGAGCGTTACCATGGTGACGAAAGCCAGAAAGATATCCAGGAACGGGATCACGAATATATTGCCCGCAGCCGTGCGGCGGCAGAATACTGTGCCAAAATGTTTGGCTGGCATCGTATTGAGTGCACCTGCAGCGACGGCGAAAAACAATGGATGCGCACGGTCGAGGAGATCAACGCTGAGATACTTGCGCAAATTGAACCAATCCTGTAAAATGAGGAATACGGAAAGGAGACGTGCCTATGGTACGGATGGCAGCCGCTGACGATCTGGAAACATTGGTGCGTCTGCGCTGTGCCCGATATGGGGAAACGCCTGCGGATGCTGCCGGATGGCTGCTGAATGTGGCCGGGCTGGATAACATTCTGGTGCTGGAACAGGCCGGGCACACGCCGGCGGCAATGCTGGCGGCGGTTCCGGTGACGTATACCCATCGCAAGGGAATTTGGTTCTGCGGCGCAGCTGCAGCGGAGAACACGTCGATGGAAAATCTGCTGCCGCGCCTGCTCAGCGGATGTCTCCGTGCATTTGGCGCCAAGAAATACGATTTCGCGGTTTTGGCGCCGGAAAACGCCCAAGAGGCCCAGTCGCTGGAAACGTTGCAGTTTAAAAATTTATTGCCGATGCGTGTATTGCAAAAGCCCATCAGGCGCAACCTTATTGCCCAGGCTGAATTTGACAGCCTTACGGTACGGCATCTGCTGGATATGCGGATGCGTTTTCAGCCGGGATGTATCTCCTTGCCGGAATCGGCCATGAACGAAGTGATGACCCAGCTGTACCGCCGTGGCCTGACGGTGGTTTCAAATCGTCGGGGCTATGGGTTATACTACAGCAAGGGGCAGGAACTGCAATTTTTGGAATTGCAGGCCGATAATGATTATTGCGCCGATACTTTGCTGCAAGCGGCACGGGAAAAAACGGGCGCGGAACAGGCCCGCATCCTGTTGTCTGAAAATCAGACTCTGTATCCGGGAGCCGGACGGCGCTGCGGATACGGTATGATTGCATTTTTGCACGAATCATTCCCGGTAACGGATGTTTATTTCAGGATGCTGTTGTAAAAGGCAGAACAGAAACGATTAAAGGATGACCACACAGCCGGAAAGGTAAGGAAATCATTCATGAGGATCAATCGAAGCGACAACAACGCAGAAAACCGGGTGCAGCCCACATCACCTGCACCTGCTGCGCAGGAAGCAAAAGAAGAAAAAGCGGCAGTGCAGCCGCCAAAAAAGAAAGAAGAGCCGGTCAGGGAGAAAACAAAACCGCAAAAAAAACGCAAAGCAAAACAGGAAGAATTTGAAGATGAGGAGAGCAAGCCTCGTCGTCGTTTTCCGCTGGGCTGCCTGATTGTATTGATCGTACTGGTGCTGGTAGGCGTGGGTGCTTACCAGGTCATGAAATTTTACAGCGAAATCGACGGCGGTACGGAGTTAGGACCGGAACAGACCATTACGGTTGAACAGGGTTCCTCGGTCAGCAGCATTGCCACACAGCTCAAAGACGCCGGTATCATTCAGTATGACTGGCTGTTCAAAGAGTATGTCAAGTACAGCGGCAAGGCCGGCGGCATTCAATTCGGTGAGTTTACCCTGCGTTCCGGCATGGATTACAATACCATTATCCAGACGATTTCGCAGGAAACCTATCGCCCGACTACCAACGTTACCATTCCGGAAGGAACAACAGCCGTAGGCGTTGCCCAGATTTTTGTGGACGCGGGTCTGGTAGACAGCATTGATACCTTCCTGAACTGTGCCAATGGCACCGATGGTTCTGACTTCAGCCAGTACAGTTTCTGGACGCAGATTCCGGACAACGGCAGACTGATGAAGTGCGAAGGGTATCTTTTCCCCGACACCTACAACGTGTACGCAGATGAAGATGTCTACTACTATGTGGATACCCTCTATGCGGAGTTTGAAGCCAAGACCGAAGGCTTGACCGACACCATCAACCAGAAGGGTACCACGCTGGATGATGTGGTCAAACTGGCCAGCTTTATTCAGGAAGAAGCCGGTGTAGAAGCGGAGGATGCCAAAGTCAGCGCATGCTTCCACAACCGTTTGGAATCCGATGATCCCCTGTGGGCAGAGCATAAGCTGGAATCCAATGCCTGCAGCTATATCACACAGGATGTAGAAAACAACTATCTGTGGAACTCTCCCACGGCGGAATATTACGGATGGCCTGCTCTTGGTGCCATTCCGGAAGATGTGCTGAATGCGTATGATACCTACCGCATCAGCGGATTGCCGGCCGGTCCCATTTCCTGCCCGGGCTATGCTGCTATCGAAGCGGCGCTGAATCCGGATCAGGAATATCTCGATGAAGGATATTTCTTCTTTGTTACGGGACATCCCGACACCGATGTGGCCGGTCAGTATTTCTACGCAAAAACGGCTGATGAACATCAGGCGAACGTAGAAAAAGCCGGATGGGCGTATTGATTTTGTCAAAGAAATAAGCATGAAAGCGCCCGGCGCGTCCGGGCGCTTTTTTACAGGAGGAATATATATGCTGCAACAGCCCGAACTGCTGGCGCCTGCCGGCAGCCTGGAAACATTGAAATACGCCGTCTTGTATGGCGCTGATGCCGTGTATTGCGCATTGCCGGAATTCGGCATGCGGGCAGCGCCGGTCAACCTGACGGTAGGGGAATTGGCGGAAGGCTGCATTTTTGCCCATGCCCGCGGTAAAAAAGTGTATCTGACCCTGAATACGTTGCCTACCAATGAAGAACTGCGAAAACTGCCGCAGTACATCCAGGATGCGGCGGAAGCCGGCGTGGATGCCTTCATCATTGCCGATCTCGGGGTTCTGGCGCTGGCCAAGAAGTATGCCCCGGGCGTGGAACGTCATGTTTCCACCCAGGCGGGCATTACCAACTACGAGGCTGCAACGGTTGCCTACGAGCTGGGGGCCAAGCGTGTTGTGCTGGCTCGGGAACTGCCTTTGACCGAAATTGCCCAGATTCGGGATAACTGCCCGCGAGATCTGGAACTGGAAGCCTTTGTGCACGGTGCCATGTGCATGAGTGTTTCCGGCCGCTGCCTGCTGTCCAGCTATATGACCGGCCGCAGCGGAAACCGTGGGGAATGTGCACAGCCTTGCCGGTGGAAATACGCACTGGTGGAGGAACATCGTCCGGGCCAGTATATGGAGATTGGCGAAAACGAAAACGGAAGCTACATTCTGAATGCCAATGACCTTTGCACAGCGCCGTTTTTGGATTTGATCTGTAAAGCGGGTGTGGATTCGCTGAAAATTGAAGGCCGGGCCAAGACCTTCTACTACGTAGCTTCGGTTACCAGTGCATACCGTCGCGCGCTGGACGCCTATCTGCGTGACCCGTACAACGACAACTTTGAACTGCCGGTCGATGTGTTTGAAGAACTGAACCGGACCAGCCACAGACATTATTCGCCTGGTTTCTATTTTGGCAAGGAACAGGCCCTGCAGACGCCCAGCCACACCTATGTCCGGGAATGGGATTTCATTGGTACGGTGGATTCCTGGGAAAACGGCCTTGCCCATTGTACGCAGCGTGGGAAGTTCGTACAGGGAGATACCTTGGAAATTCTGCAGCCGGATGGCAGTGTGGTCAAGCTGACGCCGGAATGGATCGAAAACGAGGCTGGTGAGAGGGTGGATGCTACACCGCACCCCATGATGCGGTATACTATTCCCTGCCAGACACCGTTGATGCCTTACAGCCTTTTGCGGATGCAAAAACCTGAAAACGAAGGATAAAAACAAGCGCCTGCAGCCAATGCTGCAGGCGCTTGTTTCGTGTTGCGATTCAGGGGTTCCAAAAGGCAGTCAATTCCGTTTCCAGTTGCTGCACGCTGTTGACCGCACGAAGATGTGACCAGTGAGGCGGCAATAACCGGCGTGTATCAGGGGCGGTAAACCGGTCATCAATCAGTAGGACCACACCTTTATCCTGCGGGGTACGGATCACCCGCCCGGCTGCCTGCAGAACCTTATTCATCCCCGGGTATCGGTAGGCATAATCGAAACCGGAGCCCCGTGTTTTTTCAAAGTGATCCCGAAGTTGTTCCTGACGAGGGCCTACCTGCGGCAGCCCCGGCCCTACAATGGCAACACCGATCAGTCTGTCGCCAATGAAATCCACACCTTCGCTGAAAACACCGCCCAGAACCGCAAATCCGACCAGCGTATCCTTTTGTTCAGGCGAAAAATGTGCAAGGAACTCGGTGCGCTGAGATTCATCCATGCTGCTTTCCTGGCACAGGGTGGCTAAATCCGGGTAACGGACAGAAAAATCTTCCCAGACATTTTGCAGATAGCTATAACTGGGAAAAAACACCAGATAGTTTCCGGCCTTTCCGCGAGCCATACAGGCAATCAAGTCCGAAACCTGCGTGATACTTGCCTGTCGGTCTTTATATCGTGTGCTGATATGGCGCGCGCACCAAAGCCCAAGATTGGCAGGTGGGAAAGGGCTGCGCAGCGCAACGGCACGAGCATTAGGAAGGCCGCACAAGTCTTTATAATATCCTGCGGGGGTCAACGTAGCGCTGAACAGTACGGCGGCACGGCCTTTGGCAAAGTCGGAGGCCAAAAAAGCGCTGGGGTCCAAACAGAGCATAGCCGCGTGTACTTCGCTTCCGTATGCCGATACCTGCAGCACAAAATGATCGTCGAATGTATCCGCAACGCGCAGCCAGGCGCGCACATCAAAATAAAGCTGAAGCAGAATATCGTGTGTTTCATCGGGGTCACGGTGATCATCCAGCCAGAGTTCCAGAGGTTCACACAGGCGGGTCAAAGCACGGTCCAATGCTTCTGCACGGGTCGGTTCAAAAAACGTTTTGCCGAAACGGTTGTCTGAGCATTCTTCCTCACAGCGGTGACGCCAGCCAAGAAAAACTTCGTTGACTTTTTGCAGCGCTGTTTTGAGCGAGCTTTTCCCGCTGCCCAACTGTTTTTTTGCTTCCAAAAATTTGCTTTTGGAAAGAGAAGCACTGTGCATATCACGTGCACGGCCGGGGAGGTTGTGTGCTTCGTCGATCAGAAAAAGATAATCGCCGCGGGAATCAAAAAAGCGCACAAGGCGTACGACTGGATCAAACAGATAGTTATAATCCCCGATGACCACATCACACCACAGGCTCAGATCCAACCCCAATTCAAAAGGGCATACCTGGTATTCCCGGGCCAGGTCCTGCAACGTTTCAGATGTGAGCGTTTGTTCGTCCAGTGCCTTCCATAAAGCTGTACGGATCTTGTCAAAATAACCGTTGGCATACGGGCAGGCTTCCGGTGTACATTCCCGCACGGGCAGCATACAGATTTTGTCTTTTGCTGTCAGTGTGACGCTGCGCAAAGCCAGGTCAGGATTCTGCACATGCAGTAAAGAAAGCGCACTTTCCGCAGCAGCGCGTGTGGTCCCTCGTGCGGTAAGATAAAAGACCGGCCCGCCATCCTCCAGGGCTTTCAGCGCCGGAAATAAAACACTCATAGTCTTTCCGATGCCGGTGGGAGCCTGACACAACAAATGCCCACCATCACGGCAGGTTTCATAAACGGCACCGATCATAGCACGCTGACCGGTACGATACTGGGGAAAGGGAAAGCCAAGTGCCTGCAAATCGGTCTGCCGCTTTTGACGCCATGCGGCAGCGCGTTTGGCCCAGGGGGCGTACTGCGTCAGCAGATCTTCCACAAACGCGGTCAGCTCCTCGCAGGTCCATGTTTTTGCAAAGCGATAGATCTGCTCTTCTTCTACCTGATAATAGGTAAGACGGACACGCATTGTGTCCAGGTTTTGTTGCTGTGCGTAAATGGCAGCATACACTTTCGCCTGTGCCCAATGTTCCGGTGCATGATCCTCGGTAATTTGTTCAGAGGGAAGCAGCGTAGTCTTGATTTCATCTATGGTTTTTATGCCATCCGCATCGGTAAAAATGCCGTCTGCCCGTCCCTCCAAGGTATATTGGATGCCATTGCAGCCATACTCTTGGGTAAGGGCTACTTCCGCGGTGTAATCGGGATGCTCTTTTACGGCAGCGCGCTGCAATTTTCGGTGCAGCCGAGCCCCTTCATTGGCGCGGTCAAAGCCGGTAAAACGGCTGTCCAGACTGCCGCTCCGGAGTAAAAATTCCACAAGCCGCCGGATGGGCAAAACCACGGACAAAGATTCCGGCTGCATGAGAAGTCAACTCCTTCGATTCGTTCACGGAGAGAAAAGCCGTGATTAATAAGTATGTGTGCAGACCTGCGCAATCTTGTCACGCAAAGCCACAAAATCACCAAAAACAGCTGGTTTATTGGCCGGGTACCTCAGCAACGCAGCAGGATGATAGGTGGCCATAAAAAGTGTGCCGTGTTTGTCAAAAAACTTTCCGTGATCACGGGTAATGGAAAAGTCTGGGTCGATCAGCTGCTGAGCCGCGATACGCCCCAGGCAAACGATGATTTTGGGACGCAGAAGCTGGAACTGCTGACGCAGCCAGGGGATGCATGCTGCAGACTCTTCCGGCAGCGGATCACGGTTTTGCGGTGGACGGCATTTCACGATGTTTGCGATGTATACATTCTTTTGGCGGTCCAGATCTACAGCTTCCAGATAATGGTCCAGAAGCTGTCCGCTGCGGCCCACAAAGGGGAGTCCCTGGGCATCTTCGTTGGCGCCGGGACCCTCACCCACAAAAAGTACTTCTGCGTCGGGGGCACCCTGTCCAAAGACCACATGGGTGCGCGATTCACATAATCCGCAGCGGCGGCAGGCAAGGCATTCTTGCTGTAATGTTTGCAAATCCATTGTAAGTACCTCTCATATAAAAAGAATGGGGGATAGGGAATATGTCGCTTGAATACGGAACGCTGCTATCACTACTGTGTCTGACAGCCGGATATGCCTTCGGCAATTTTCTGGCGGCAGAAGTGGTTGCGCGTTGTCTGGCCGGAACGGGTATACGGAACATTGGCAACGGCCGGGCCAGTATGGACAACATAAAGAAAAACTTTGGCAAAAATGCGATGATTGCTGTGGCAGCAGGGGATATACTCACCACCGTTTTGGCTTGCTGGTTCTGCTATCGGCTTGCAGCACCGGAATTGGAACACACAGCAATCCTTTATGGTGGGATAGGGGTGATTGCGGGGCACACCTGGCCCGTATGGCTCCGCCACGGAGGAGGACAGGCTACTGTAATGGTTTGCACATGGTTAATTCTGTATCTGCCTGTAACGGGGCTGTTGTGCTGCCTGGCAGGTGCAGTGGTGACTGCCGGGATCGGGGCAACATGGGGATGCCTGCTGATTCCGTGCCTGGCGGCACCTGTAGCATGGTTACAATTCGGCATGCAAAGTGGTTTGGCAGTATTTGCTGCTGCCATATTGCTGTTTTGGCAATACAGAAAAGATAAGGCTTGCCGAAAAAATCCCTGAAAAGTTGCTGGCAAAGCACAGGAAGTCTGCACGTTGATATTCATGATACCACTGAAAAGAACATTTTGCAACGAAGCAAAAAACACGAAGATAAGACAAAAAACAAAAAACGCAAAAAAAATCAAAAAAAGTTCGCAAAAACCCTTGACAGTTGGCACTTTGTCGGCTATAATAACTAACGTTGCAGCCGCCAAGGCAAACAAACGCGGCGGACAACAAGCTGGGTATGGCCCGGTAGTTCAGTTGGTTAGAACGCTAGCCTGTCACGCTAGAGGTCGTCAGTTCGAGCCTGATTCGGGTCGCCATTTGCTGCTATAGCTCAGTTGGTAGAGCGCATCCTTGGTAAGGATGAGGTCAGCAGTTCAAATCTGCTTAGCAGCTCCAGCGCGACGCCCACAGCGCTATATGGCACTGTGGGCGTTTTACATAGGGGCATAGCTCAGTTGGTAGAGCAGCGGTCTCCAAAACCGCGTGCCGAGGGTTCGAATCCTTCTACCCCTGCCAAGATTAGCCGTTGATTTTTAACGTTGATTCGTTGAAGATCAGCGGCTTTTCTTTTTGCTTTATACTGTTTATTGGACTTTTAACGTGCCTTCGTTCTACTTAAAATGTCCAGCTTTTTCCACTCTGTTGCTGTTTTTCTACTATAGTGTAAGTACCGAATTAAGTATCAGGAAAGGCTGGTACTTATTTGCAAATGTTTGCGCTGGAAAACATGTACTTTATATTGATTAAAAAGACTCTATAAAGAGCACAATGGTATTGAAAACAACATGGTGCCTCAGCGGCAAAATGCCGCACCTTTCGAGGCATTCAATATACGGCACTATTTCTTTACTACCAAAAAAGAATCGCCCACAGAGCCTTAAAACAGCTCCGTAGGCGATGTTTTGTTTTTGCAGGATGAATTTGCGGGAATCCTACGGTAAGCAATATTAAAAATAGGACAGATTAAAGATAGGAACGAAGGCGGGCATGTTTTCTCGCCCTGCACGCAAGCCCTTTTTTGTTCTATGAAACTGTGTCGTAAATAACAACACTACCATCTCAAACTATATAAAATATCACGACATGGAAGAAGCGGTACATTTCATACTGTGCTCAAGATAGCAACGGTTACAGTTTTTATTCTGAAAATCTCCATCGTTGTTATTCAGAACACAGTTACAAAATATGGTTTGACAAGGATTCTCCGGAACATGGTTGTTATTGATAACACAATTGATTTCTTGATATAGGGTGTCCTGTGTTGTTATTCTGAGCATAGTTGATTTTTGTATAGGGGTTGTTATTTACAACACATTTTCATCTTTCGTCAAACGAGCTCTATTATTTTTGACGTTTATTCGTCATTTCTTTTGGCTCCGCATAGACTGTAAATCCTGGAATTTTATCAGAAACAATGTTGTTATAGTCTGCACAGCTCACAAAACCTTTCCATATTTTCGTTTATCTTTCTACGGTTGTTATTGTCAGCACAGAAGAATTTCTGATGGTTGTTATGCAGCACACATGTGTTCGTTTTGGAAGTTGTAATTTTCGACATATTTCAGGGGAAATCATCCGATCATAACGGTTGTTATTCTCGACACAGTTGTTTTTGAAAACATTATTTCTGTGCCTGATTGCCCGTGCATTGCTTTTCTGTTGTTATTTGAAGCACATTTGGAGCAAAGCGTTGTTATCTGCGACACAGTAAAGCGCCTGCCTCAACGATTGTTATTCTAAACACATTGTAATTGATGGTCCATTTTCTGTTGTTAAGCACCGCCTGATTTCATTGTTATTGGTGGCACATTTATATTGTTATTCAGCACACACCTTATCATTATATTCTAAAAAATAATCTATAATAGAGATAAAAACGCACAAAACGCTTTCCCGGAGATAATTTATAGTTGTGCTGAATATTACAATAATTGACGGCGATAGCACAATGTGGTATTATCTTGCGAGTCGAAAGAATATGTGTTAGGAGCGTCTTACGTGGCGAAAAGAAATAGTGCAGCAGAGTTTTCCTCCCTTGTTGCAACGGACTACGAAGAACCGGAACAAACAGTAGCAACCTACGGCGAACGCGGCAATCAAACGGTTGTTCGTAAATCCAACGAACTCATTCAGAATGCGATGTATAATCTGACGCTGAGCCAGCAGAAGTTGATGCTTCACATTTTTGCAATGATCAAACCGTCTGATACAGAACTTCCGCGCTATGAAATGTCAATCTATGAATTCTTGAAACTGTGTGGTGTGGACCCTCATAATGGGTCTATGTACAATCAGGTAAAGAAAAATATTTCTGAGATTGCAAATACGCCGGTGCAATGGATTCGGATCGAGGGTACACAAAAGATTACCATGTTCCGCTGGATCAACGAGAGTACCATCGATAAAGGAACGGGGAAAATCACTCTGACGTTAAGCCCCCTTCTAAAGCCGCACCTGATTCAGCTCAAAGAATTTTATACCACAATGGATGTTACGTACATCATGCTGATGAAAAGTCAGTACAGTGTGCGGATTTATGAGCTTTGCAAAAGCTATCAGAACTTGTATCTGAAAAACAAAGAGGCGGGAAAGCCTCTTGTTTGGGACATTGACAATCTGCGCAAACAGGTGGACTGTTCTGCAACCAACTGGGCGCACATCAGAAGAACTGTTTTGGATAAAGCCAAAAGCGAAATCAATGGGCATACCGATATACTCTTTGATTATGCCGTTTATAAAAAGGCAAAATCGAAGGTAATCGAAATATCTGTGCAGATCGAGCCAGTGGAACAAAAAGAAGCGGCTCAAAATTTGACAGATATTACATCGATGATTTCCAAAAGAAAGAAAAGAAAAGGGAAATTGTACGATGATTCAGACGCCAATGATTCGTCGGTCCTGTCTTTTGGGTATGTTTCGTCGCCGGAAACAACCATTCCCTATTCTTTCGGCCAAAAACCGGCAGAACTAAAAGAAGAGATTCTGGTTCGTGCGGAAATGAATCTGCTTAAAAAAGAACTCAGTATTTCCGAGCTGGAAGCCGTCAATGTTATCATTGATACGATGGCCAATATGGCCGGAAAGGCCAGGGGAAAGAACACCCTCATCGACGGTGGTGACCAGCAGTTCTTTGAAGCGATGAATGAGATCATCTTTGAATGCAAGGGGCTGCATAAGTGGTTTGCCGGAATTGCCGGTCGTTATGTAAAAACCGTAATTCCCACGGCAAAAACAAAAGCATCTCCGGTGTTGTACCTTTGGAAGTCCATTTTGGACGACATGGGGAATTATCGTCTTTATACGTCTTGTATGGATAAGGATGATGACCATTACAACGAGGATGTTGTCGAAGCACATTTTGTTGAGGCGGAAGAAGAGGAAGCCGTCGCGGATATGCTGGTACCAAAGGATGCAGACACCAAAAAGAGCATGGCACAGGCTCTGCAGAGGTTTATTGACGAAAAAGAGCTGGAAGAAAAATTGACAGCGGGCCAAAAAGAAGCCTACGAAGACATCCTCCATCTTGCGACATACTTCTGCAGGCGTAATGTAAAAAGCAAGGACGAAGGCATGATGGAAGGAAAAGCCAACATGCAGTTCTTGAACAGCCTGAATAAGTGCATTGCGAAATATGGATCTTTGACCCCCCTTTTTGAAACGCTCTCGGTGATTTATGATTACGACACGTATTGGAAAAAAGTGAATCGTAATGATAAAATCAGGAATCCCAAGCTCCTGTTTCAGTCAGAAATTGAGCAGTCACTTCTTATGCCGTTTAGTGTAGTGGAGAATCAGAAGGCGAGAACCCAAACAAGCACCAAGAAAGAAACTGGTACAGATTGGCTTTCGATGTTTGAGTAAATTGCTCGGCACATGTTAGGACCCTTTAATAAAAAGATGTACACGGTCATACCAGACCATGTACATCTTTTTTTGTGAGTTATTCTCGCCAATATGACCTGCAGACAAGATTGGGCACCGTTGCGGAAAGACATTTTACTTATTTTAAATGATATTGGATGTTTTGTATAAGGAATTGGAAAGCTGGTGCAATATAAGTTTGTCAAGGAGTGTTTCGCTGAAGAATATATGAAAAGGCGCTTGCCTTTTGCGCCCGTGACGAGAAGGCAAGATCCTTTTTTCTCGACCAAAAAGACATGCCAAATGGCAGGCCTTTTTGGTTTGTCTGGAAATAGTGAAAAACCACTCTTGCTTTTTCTTTAGGCCGTGCTATAATACCAGACGCGGAACGGAAAACTCCGTAATTGTATAGAGGGGAAAATGCGGTATGACAAAGGATTTGACGTCTGGCAGCCCGCTGAAAGTGATTTTACTTTTTACGCTGCCGCTGGTATTGGGAAACCTGTTTCAGCAGTTTTATGCCCTGGCCGACACTATCATTGTGGGACGGTTCTGCGGTGTCAATGCACTGGCTTCGGTGGGATCAACAGGTTCCATCAACTATTTGATTCTGGGGTTTGTGATTGGCATCTGTAATGGCTTTGCCATCCCTATTGCCCAGTTGTTTGGTGCCAGAGATTACCGGGATTTGCGGCGCCATGTAGCCAATGCGGGGTGGCTGTGCGTGGCAGGCAGTGTGATTTTAACGGTACTTACGGTCAGTCTGACCCGTCCGCTGCTGGTTCTGATGCAGACCCCCTCTGATATTTTGGATGGCGCTGCCATTTATATCGGTTGGATTTTTGCGGGAATTCCGTTTATTTTTCTATACAATATGGTGGCTGCCATTATGCGTGCGTTGGGGGACAGCAAGACACCGCTGTATTTCCTGATTTTGACAAGTGCGTTGAACATTGGCTTGGATCTGCTGTTTGTGATTCCTTTTCAAATGGGAGTGCTGGGGGCTGCATTGGCTACCGACATTTCGCAGGCGATCTCTGGTGTTTTGAGTTTTGTTTTTCTTTGCCGCAAGTTCGAAGTCCTTTCTATGGAAAAGGAAGATAGGCGGCTCAGCAAAAGCGCCTGTGTCCGTTTGTTGGGAATCGGGCTGCCGATGGGGCTGCAGTGTAGTATAACGGCTATTGGCAGTGTTATTATGCAGTGGGCTGTCAATATGCTGGGAAGTACTGCAGTGGCAGCGGTAACTGCCGCCGGTAAAACGATGAATTTGCTTACGGCTCCGCTGGAGAGCATCGGCACAGCAATGGCAACCTATGCGGGGCAAAACCTGGGTGCTGCCCGAATGGACCGGGTACGCAAAGGGGTACACAGCGCATTGCTGATCGCTGCCGTGTATGGCATTGCATCGCTGGTTATCCTGCATTTTGCAGATGTGACGATCATGAGCCTGTTCCTGGATACGGAAACAGAAGCGGAAATTGTGGCTATGGGACGGCAGTATCTTTTCTGGAACAGTGTGTTCTTTGTCCCGTTGGGAGCGTTGATCGTGTGGCGTTACAGCATCCAGGGACTGGGATTCTCCTCTCTGGCCATGATGGCAGGTGTGGCAGAAATGATAGCCCGTACGGCTGTTGCTGCTTTGTTGGTACCGGTGCTGGGATATTTTGGGGCAGAACTGGCCAATCCGGCAGCGTGGGTTGCTGCCTGCCTGTTCCTGTACCCGGCCTATGTCTGGACTTGCCGCCAGTTGGACAACAGGCTATTGGCGGCACGCCTGCGGATGCAACGTACGTGAGGAGCCGTTGGAATATGCGGCGTTTGTATAAATTTGCATAAAGACTTGCTGAAAAGTGCGAATCGGTTTATAATATGGGCATTGAAAAAGTATGCGGGAAAGGTCCGGAAAGGAACACAAAAATGCCGAAAAAATTGCCGTTTGTTACGTTGGATCAGGCGAAGGAGATTATTGCAGATGTGCCGACGCCTTTCCACTTGTATGATGAAAAGGGAATTCGGGAAAACGCCCGACGTGTAAACGAGGCTTTCAGCTGGAATAAAGGCTTTAAGGAATACTTTGCAGTCAAAGCTACCCCGAACCCGTACATTCTGAAGATTCTGCAGGAAGAAGGCTGCGGTGTAGACTGCTCCAGCTATACCGAACTTTTGATGAGCGAGGCATGCGGCTTCAAGGGCAGCGACATCATGTTCTCCTCCAACGATACGCCTGTACAGGACATGCAGAAAGCTTATGAGTTGGGGGCATACATCAATTTGGATGACCTGACGCATGTGGACTTCCTCAAAGAAGTGGCAGGAATCCCCAAGACCGTTTGCTGCCGGTACAACCCGGGTGGTGTGTTTGATCTGGGCAACGGAATCATGGACAACCCGGGCGACGCAAAATATGGTATGAGCGAAGACCAGATGGCCGAAGCATATACCCGATTGATGGAACTGGGCGCAGAAGAATTCGGCATCCATGCGTTTTTGGCCAGCAACACCGTGACCGATGAATACTACCCCAAACTGGCCGGGATTTTGTTCCGCCTGGCGGTTCGCCTGCATAAACGCACCGGTGCCAAGATCAAGTTTATCAATCTTTCCGGCGGCGTTGGGATTGCGTACCGTCCCGATCAGCGCAGCAATGATATTGCAAAAATCGGCGAAGGTGTGCGCAAGCAGTACGAGGAAATCCTGGTGCCGGAAGGCATGGGAGATGTGGCCCTGTTTACCGAGATGGGCCGGTATATGCTGGCACCTTATGGCGGGTTGGTCACAACGGTACTTCACGAAAAACACATCTACAAAGAGTATATCGGTGTGGATGCCTGCGCAGCCAATTTGATGCGTCCGGCTATGTATGGTGCGTACCATCATATTACGGTTCTGGGCAAAGAAGATAAGCCTTGTGACCATAAGTATGACATCACCGGCGGTCTGTGTGAAAACAACGATAAGTTCGCCATTGACCGGATGATGCCGGAAATTGAAAAAGGTGATGTACTGTTTATCCACGATACCGGCGCACATGGCTTCTCCATGGGATACAACTACAACGGAAAGCTGCGCAGTGCAGAGGTACTGCTCAAAGAGGACGGTTCTCACCAGCTGATCCGTCGAGCGGAAACGCCGGAAGACTATTTTGCGACCTTTGACTTTACGCCGTTTTTCAAAAACAAGTAAATAAAAAATCCCCCCGTACAGCTAGTACGAGGGGATTTTCTTTTGTTTGGTTTCTTTTAGATCACTCGGTTTCGTCAATAATACCGCCGCCGTATACCAGACCGTCGCGGTAGAAAACCGCACTCTGGCCGGGGGCGGGGGCACGTACCGGTTCCGGGAAAGTGACTGTGCCCGAACCATCATAAGAACAGAGAACCGGTTTGGCGGCGCTGCGGATTTTGACCATATATTCGCCGCCAGGCAACGGCTGTCCGTCAGGCGTGGCGAGGTCTGCCACGGTCAGGCGAGAACTGTATTCCTGGCCGGTTTCGGCCAATTGAATATCGCCGTTGGGAAGGATGGCCTTTACGAAAAGCGGACGTCCCGCGGCAATGCCCAGTCCCTTGCGCTGTCCCACAGTATAGTGGTCCACACCGGCGTGGGGACCCAGATCGCTGCCATCGGGGCCGAAAAAGTGACCATCTTTGGGAGAATATCCCCGCGCACGGATATAGGCGGAATAATCACCATCCGGAATGAAGCAGATTTCCATGGAATCGGGGGCGTCTGCGCAGGCAAGATTCATCTCACGGGCCATTTCCCGGATGTCTTCTTTCTCAAATTCACCAAGCGGGAGAATCAGCTTCTTCAGAATGTCTTGCGGCAGACGATACAGCATATAACTCTGGTCACGGGCGGCACTCTCCGGTACGGCAATCCTGTTGATCCCGTCTTCGCAAACTTCCACACGGGCGTAGTGGCCTGTGGCGATGAAGGCACACCCCAGTTCGGCTGCCTTTTCGGCCAACAGCCGGAATTTTACCAGTGGATTGCAGATGATGCAGGGGTTCGGTGTGCGCCCGGCACAGTAGTTTTCGCAAAACGGTGTGATCACATGGGTTTCAAACGCCTGCTCGGCATCCAGTACGTGCAGAGGAATCTGTAAGGTGTTGGCAGTTTCACGGGCGGCGGCTACGGCACCGTCGTGCGCAGAAGAAAAGCGAATGACGGCACCCTGTACGGAAAAGCCCTGTTCCTGCAGGATGCGGACGGCAACGCTGGAATCCACGCCGCCGCTCATTCCCAGCAAAACCTTGTCCTGCTTTTCAAATGTGTTAAATCCTTCCATGAAGTCCTCCTTTCGGTCAGCTCTGACGGCCGCCGTATTTTTTGCTTTGTTCTACGGCCATAGAGTCGCAACGTTCGTTTTCGGGGTGGCCGGCGTGACCTTTCAACCAATGATAGGTGATCTGATGTTTTTCGCTCTCGGCAAGAAGCGGCGCCCAAAGGTCGGCGTTCAGGGCAGGAGATTTGTCGGCTTTTTTCCAGCCGCGGCTGCGCCAGCCTCTGGCCCAGCCCTTTTCTAGGGCGTTGATCACGTACTGGCTGTCGCTGTACAAATCGATCGCGCATGGCTCTTTCAGCTGACGCAGAGCCTCCAGCAGGGCGGTCATTTCCATACGGTTGTTGGTAGTTTGTGCTTCCCCTCCGGATAACTCTTTTTCGTAGACTTTGTCGCGCGTGCGAAAACGCAGAATCGCACCCCAGCCGCCAGGGCCGGGATTACCGCTGCAAGCGCCGTCTGTATAGATTTCGATACGTTTCATATAAATCTCCTGTCGGTGCCAATAATCATTATACTAGGAATTATACCCGCTTTGCGGGGTTCTGGCAAGTTTGACAAGTCCGGGGAATACGTTTATAATAAGAAATAATTGTAGTAGTGTATATGAATGAGCCCGGCCGCGCCTTTTCAGGCGGGCTTTTCGCGCTCAACCACACACGGAAAAGCGGGTTCGCTTTCCGGTATACATAACAGAATATGGAGCGGGGAAGCGATGCATACAGTATGGAATGTATCGTCTCTGCGGGAGAATGTTTGGAGGTTTTCATGGAAGAAATCAAACCAAAGCGCAAAGCAAATACACAGGTTGCAGGGGAGCATGCCCCTTCGGCTCGCCGTGCAGGACGTACGGATAAAAATCAGCAAAACGGAAATGCTGCGGCACGAAAAAACAACAAGCGCCGCGCACCGCGTTCTACAGCTGCTTCGGAAAATCATGCGGCGGCACAAAGTGTGCCGGCACCGCGTTCTCGCCGGGCGCGTAATGTGCAGCAGGGGCAGAATCCCCAGCCTGCCGGGACGAAATCCCCCCGGCGCAACCGTAAACCGGCGCCGCGCAGCTATGAGATGACACCGGCGATTCCGATGCATATCTGCCCGTTGGGCGGTTTGGGAGAAGTCGGTAAGAACATCACCCTGTATGAGTGTCAGGGCGACATGATTCTGGTGGATTGCGGCCTGGTTTTCCCGGATGCGGATATGTTCGGCGTGGATCTGGTCATTCCGGACTTTACCTACGTGCTGGAAAATAAAGACCGTATCAAGGGTCTGTTTATCACCCATGGTCATGAAGATCACATCGGCAGCCTGCCGTATCTTCTGAAAAAATTCAACGTGCCGATTTATGCGGCCAGACTGACCATTGGCCTGATCAAAAACAAGTTGGAAGAACATGGTCTGGCATCCAGTGCCGTTTTCCATGAAATCCGGCCGCGCCAGAAAGTCAAGCTTGGCTGCTTTACAGTAGAACCCATTCATGTCAATCACTCGATTCCGGACGCGCTGGCTTTTGCCATCGAGTGCCCGGCGGGTATTGTCATTCACACCGGCGACTTCAAAGTGGACTATACGCCGCTTTCCGGTGACGCGGTAACGGATCTTTCCACCATTGCGGAATATGGCCGCAAAGGCGTACTGGCTCTTTTGTCGGATTCTACCAATGCAGAGCGCCCGGGCTTTACGGCTACCGAACAGACGGTGGCAGAAGGGGTGCGCAGCTTGTTTGCCCGTGCCCGCAATCGACGCATCATTGTGGCAACCTTTGCTTCCAATATTTATCGGGTGCAGCAGATCATCGATCTGGCCATTGAATCGGGACGAAAAGTGGCGGTCAGTGGCCGCAGCATGGTTTCCAACACCGAGATGGCACGGGAACTGGGCTATCTCCATGCGCCGGATACGGTGTTGATCGATATCGACGAGATCAATAAGTATCCGCCTGAGAAGGTGGTCCTGATTACCACCGGCAGCCAGGGCGAACCTTTGTCGGCTCTTTCCCGTATGGCGCAGGCCAGCCACCGGCAGGTAAAGGTCGGACCGAATGATTTCATCATCATTTCGGCACGCCCCATTCCCGGCAACGAAAAGACCGTGACCAAAGTGGTCAATGGGCTGCTGAGCCTTGGCGCAGAGGTCATTTACGAGAATATGTACGATACGCATGTTTCGGGACATGCCTGTCAGGAAGAACAGAAGCTGATGCTCACCTTGGCACATCCGCAGTTCTTCCTGCCGGTGCACGGCGAATTCAAGCAGTTGAAGCGTCATGCCGAAACGGCGGAACACCTGGGATATATTCCCAAACAGAATATCTATATTGCGGAGAACGGGCAGAACATCCGGATTTCGGCCGATGGAATGACCGTTGAAAATACCGTGACGGCAGGTGCCGTGATGGTAGACGGGTACGGCGTTGGCGATGTTGGCAATGTTGTGCTCAGAGACCGTCACCATTTGTCGGAGGATGGTATCATTATTGTAACGGCAGCAGTGGATGGGGCCAACGGACAGGTTCTTTCCGGTCCCGATATTGTCAGCCGTGGCTTTGTGTATGTCCGCGAAAGCGAAGAGCTGATGGACGGCTTGCGTATGCAGGTTGAAATGGCATTGGATCGCAGTTTGAGCGATAATATGCACGACTGGGCCAGTGTCAAAGCGCGCGTGCGGGAAGCCTTGTCGAGTTATATCTATCGACGGACCAAGCGCAGCCCGATGATCCTGCCGATTCTTCTGGAAGTTTGAGTATCTGCCCGCCCGGCGGGAATGTGGGGGCTTGACCATGAAACACAATGACGGACTGGATGCAGCAGCCGTGTTGTTGCTGCTGCTGGTGGCGCTTGTGGCGATGATTATACCGGTTGCACTGGTAGCGCCGCAGTGGCTGATCATACCGTTCGTACTGGTGTGTATTGCCCTGGGCATTCTATGGCTTATGCGCCGCAGACTGCGCACTTATGTGGCATCGCAGCTTTGCAGCACCGATTTTGAAAACAGCCGGATTCAGTACAGCCTGGCGGGGCTGCCTATCCCCACAATGCTGGTGGCCGACGGCCGGATTTTGTGGTACAACACGCACTTTCTGGAAAAAATTCTGAGCGGCAGGGATGCTGTTACGCGGCCGGTGGAACGTGTGATACCGGATTTGGACCTGGCGGTTTGCTCGCGCCCCCATGGACAGGATCTGGAAATCGGCAACCGCCGTTTTACCGCCTATGCCGGTTCGGCAAAGGGCAGCCGCGGTGCCAGCATTGTGTACCTGGTGGATGATACGTTCTACAAGCAAACGCTGGACGAATATACCGAAAGCCGGCCAGCCTGTCTGATTATTGTAATCGACAGTTACGACGAACTGTTCGATGATATGAAGGACAGCGAACAGGCCAAGGAACTGGAAGCAATCAACAGTTTGCTGGAGCAATATATCGGCAGAAGCACAGGTTTCCTGCGCAGGGTTTCCAACAGCCGCTATATTGCTGTGGTGGAGGAACGGGACGTTCGCTGGATGCTGAAAGAACGTTTCGAGATTCTCGACCAGGTTCGGGCGCTGCATCCCGGCGGGCTGACCACGTTGTCCATTGGTGTAGGCCGCGGCGGCAAGACCTTGCAGGAATGCCACCAGATGGCACGTGAAAGTATTGATATTGCTCTGGGGCGCGGCGGTGACCAGGCTGCGGTGAAAACCGTGGATGGATTTGAATTTTACGGCGGTATCTCCCATGGCGTGGAAAAGCGCAGTCATGTGCGCAGCCGCATTATTGCCCATGCGCTGTGCGACCTGATCAAAAAGAGCGACAGCGTCATCATCATGGGGCATCGCATGAGTGACCTGGATGCGGTAGGTTCTGCGGTGGGCGCTCTGCGGATGTGTAAGATGTGCGGTGTACCGGCGGTTATTGCCATTAACAGCGATGCGACGCTGGCGGGGCCGCTCCTGAAAACTTTCTTTGACGCAGGATGCGGACGGGACTTCATTCCGCCGGACCAAACGCTGGAGGTTATCACACCCAATACATTGCTGATTGTGGTGGATACCTATCAAATACGTCTGTTGGAGAGCCAGAAAATCTACGAGAAATGCAAACGGGTTGTGGTTATCGACCATCACCGTATGGCAGTGGGCCATATTGACCGGCCGCTGCTTTTGTACCATGAACCGTATGCGTCCAGTGCCAGTGAATTGATCTGCGAATTGCTGCAGTTCCTGCCGAAGGAAGGCAATATTACGCCGCTGGAGGCGCAGGCCTTGCTGGCGGGTATCATGCTGGACACTCGCAGCTTTGCATTGCACGTAGGTGTGCGCACTTTTGAAGCGGCAGCCTGGTTGCGCAGCCGTGGAGCACAGACAGCCGAAACGAAGCTGCTGTTCAACACGTCCAAAGAAGAGTATGAAGCGCGCGCCCACATTGTGGAAGGCGCGTACATATACAAGGGCTGTGCCATTGCGCTTTCCGGTGAACTGGATGCCGGCATGAATGTGGTTCTGCCTATGGCGGCAAACGATTTGCTGACGATCAACGGTGTGGATGCCAGTTTTGTGGCTGTGGCCAAAAACGGTGGCGTCAATATTTCGGCGCGCAGTATGGGTGCGCTGAATGTACAGGTGATTTTGGAACCGCTGGGCGGCGGAGGACATCTTATGATGGCCGGCGCTCAGCTGCAGGACTGTACACTGCATGATGCAGAACGGCAGATCCGAGAACAAATTGATCTTTATCGTGCTTCGCAGGCTGCAAGTGCAGTCGGCGTAAAGTAAGACGAATTATTGGAGGGAAATAATATGAAAATCATTCTGAAACAGGATGTAAAGACCATCGGCAAAAAAGACGAGATCCATGAAGTTTCCGACGGGTACGCCCGCAACTTCCTGTTCCCGCGGGGACTGGCCGCACCGGCAGACGCTGCGGCGTTGAACCAGGCGCGCACCAAGAGCGAAGCAAAGGCGCATCACGAGGCTGAAGCACGTGCTGCGGCAGAAGCACTGGCTGCAAAAATCAGCGGCAAAACGGTGACCACCAAAATCAAGGGCGGTGCTTCCGGCAAGCTGTACGGCAAAGTGACCGGCAAGGAAGTGGCAGAACTGCTGACGCAGCTGACCGGCACCGAAATTGATAAAAAGAAAGTAGAGCTGCCCTCCGCTATCAAGGAATTTGGCAGCTATGATGCAACGGTGCGCCTGTACGCAGGTGTGTCTGCGGCATTCAAAGTCAAGGTTGAAGAACTGTAAAGTAAAACTGCTTTGCAGAGTGGCTGGAAGGGAGAAGAGAAGGTCGTGCCGCGAAATGAAGAATTGAGTCTTTCCAGCTTGGGAATCCAGATGCCTTATAACATGCAGGCCGAGCAGAGCATCTTGGGTGCGGCTTTGATGGATGAGACGATCCTGAACCGTCTTATTACCGATATGGAACCGGAAATGTTCTATTCGGATCAAAACCGTGCGGTATACGAAACCATGCGGGCTCTCTACACAGAGAGCGAAGCGGTTGACGTTATCACGCTGGTGAATGCCCTGGCCAATGGTGGAACCTTTGCCAGCGCAGACGATGCGAAGGTCTACATTACCCATATTGCGGAAACCGTTCCGGCGATTTCGAATGTGGATTCCTATTTCAAAATTGTCAAGGAAAAGTACCAGGCAAGACGTCTGATCGAAGCCGCACGCAGTATTTTAAGCGAAACGGCAAGTGGTGAAGATGCCGATTTGCTGCTGGAATCCGCAGAGCAAAAAATTTATGACATCCGCAGCGGACGGGATAAATCCGGTGTCAAAACCATACGGGAATCGATCCTGGAAGTTATCGACACCATGCAGAAACTGAGCGGTGCCGACCGCGACAAGTTTGCCGGGATTCCCACAGGATTCAATTATCTGGATACCGTATTGACGGGATTGGGCCGTTCCGACCTGATCATTCTGGCGGCTCGACCGGGTATGGGAAAAACGAGTTTTGCGCTGAACATTGCCACCAATGTGGCGCGGCAGCAAAAGGTTCCCACCATCATTTTCAGCTTGGAAATGACCTGCGAACAGCTGACCGACCGAATCCTTTCCAGTACGGCCAACATTGACAGCCAGGCGTTTCGTACCGGCCGGTTGAATAATTCGGACTGGAACGATTTTGCGCAGGCTACCTCGCTTTTGTATAATGCACCGATCTATATGGACGATACGTCCGGTATCTCGGTGCCGGAAATCAAGGCGAAGATCCGGACAATCAACCAGGACCCCAAAAAAGATAAAATCGGCTTGGTGATTATTGACTATCTGCAGTTGATGCAGAGTGCAAAGCGGACGGAAAGCCGCGTACAGGAAATCAGTGATATTACCAGAAACCTCAAGATTATGGCAAAGGAACTGAATGTGCCGGTCATTGCTTTGTCGCAGCTTTCCCGTGCGGCAGAAAAAACGGCCGGTCGGTCCGACCATCGTCCGCAGCTTTCTGACTTGCGTGACTCCGGTTCTATCGAACAGGACGCAGACATTGTTTTGTTTTTGTATCGAGCAGCATATTATAATTCTCAGAACGGGGAAGAAAACCAGGCGAATGAAAACGAAGCGGAGTGCATTGTAGCCAAAAACCGTCACGGCGAAACCAGTGTGGTTCGTTTGGGATGGGACGGTGCACATACACGCTTCAGCAATTTGGATGTGACCCATGAATTCTGATGCTGAAAAAGTAATTCAACGTATTGAGGATACCTTGCTGGCCTATTGCCGCCAGCAGGGGTTGTTTAAGTCGGGCGACAGAGTCATTGCAGCCTGCTCCGGAGGGGCAGACTCTATGGCTTTGTTGCTTTTTTTGCTTCGCAGGCGCCGTGATCTGGAAATCGAGGTGCTGGCTACCCACGTCAACCACGGAATCCGTGGGGTTCAGGCCGTGGCAGATGCAAATTTTGTAACGGCCTTTTGCCGTAAGAACGGGGTAGAACTGTTCTTGTATGACGCCGTGCGTGAGGGCGTCCAAATTCCGGAAGCACCCAGTGAAGAATGGGCGCGCGGATTGCGTTACGGTTGGTTTGATCAACTGGCAGTACAGGAAGAAGCGTTTATCGCAACGGCACATACGATGTCTGACCAGGTGGAAACTGTGCTGTTCCGGATGGCACGGGGAACCGGTCTGCATGGGTTGGCGGGCATTCCGCCGCGGCGTGGGTATTATGTGCGACCCTGCCTGTGCCTGACCCGTGCTGACACAGAAGCATACTGTGCAGCACTTGGGCAAAACTATGTGCAGGACGAAACCAACGAACAGGATGTTTACGCACGGAATCGAATCCGTCATGATGCGATTCCGGCACTGCAATATGCGAACCCGGCAGCCGAGAATGCAATTGCCCGGTTATGCAGGCAGATGCGGGATCTGGACCAGTGGCTTACCGGAGAAGCGGCTGCGTTGCTGCAGGCAGCAACGGTAAAAGGAGGCTACGAAGTTTCCACTTTGCGCCGTGCAGAAGGTCCGGTTTTGGATGCGGCGCTGCATGCACTGGTAAGTCCTGTCAGAGATGCGGAAGAGAAGTATATCACGCTTTTGCGTTTTCTGCTGCAGCGCGGAGATGGCGCCTTGCAGTTGACGCAAGATGTGACCTATAAAGTGAAGGATGGCCTGCTGATCCGGCAGACGCCGCAGGGCGTACAGCCGCTTCCGGCACCGCCGCAGCCTTTTACCGAGGGGCAATTTTACTTGCCCGGTGGTTATTTTGTTGAATTTCGGCGCATAAAGTATGAAGAATTTCTAAAAAATCAACCAATTTTCAAAAAAGACTTAAACTGTTGTGCCGATTGTGCTAAAATACAAAGGAATCTAATTTTGCGTACTCGTTTGCCGGGGGATTTTTTCCGCCCGGCCGGTCGTCATGTTCGGAAAACACTGAAAAAATACTACAATGAATTGGAAATTCCGCAGCAGGAACGTGCACTTTTGCCTTTGCTGGCGGATGGAAGCGAAGTCCTCTGGATATGGGGCTGCGGCTTTGCCGAGGGTGTAGCGCCAGACTCGTATACCAACGAGGTACTGACAGTACGGACAGAAAAAGCAGAGGAGGCATAATTCATGCGCAGCATGGATCAGGACATCGATCATATACTGGTATCGGAAGAACAACTCAAAAATAAGGTGGCGGAATTGGGCGTGCAGATCAGCCGGGACTACGAAGGCCATGATTTGCTGCTGGTGTCCATTCTGAAAGGTTCTGTCGTGTTTATGGCAGACCTGATGCGGGCGGTAAAAATTCCGTGCGGTATTGATTTTATGGTGGTTTCCAGCTATGGCGGAGCCAACACGGAATCTACCGGACTTGTAAAAATTATCAAGGATCTGGATGCCGATCTTACCGGCAAGGATGTTTTGATTGTAGAGGATATTTTGGACACGGGAATTACTTTGTCCCATCTTCTGCCGATGCTGAAAATGCGCAATCCCCGCAGTGTGCGTTTGTGCACGATCCTCAGCAAACCCAGCCGTCGCAAGGCTGATATTGAACCGGATTACCTTGGCTTTGAGGTGCCGGACGAGTTCGTTGTCGGCTATGGCCTGGACTATGACGAAAAGTATCGCAACTTGCCCTATGTGGGCGTTTTGAAACCCGAAGTATACACAAAGTAAAGCCGGTTCGGGCGGCTAAAATTATCCGGTAAACTATACCGGCTAGGAGTTGATTTCTTGCAGCATAAACCGCGCTTCAACGGCATTCTTTTGGTAGCCGTGCTTATGGTCCTGGTGTTGTTTTTTGTCAGCCTGTCTCCGTTGCTGGCAGCCTCCGCATCCAGCCATATCAACTATTCTGAGATCTATTATTATTTTGAAAACCACCAGGTAACGTCCTACCGCCTGGATCTGGGGACCAACAAGCTGGAAATGTGGCTGAAAGAGGGGGATATCCCGCTGCCCGAAGCTACGGTACAAATCGACGAACAGGAGACCGGCGGCTTGTTGAGCGGATTCAACACTTCGGAAGAAGATATGCTTCCCGCCAACGGTGGTACCGTCTATGTTTCGTACAAGCTGCCGTACGGCGTCGATTTTAACACCGGTAAGATCTCCGAATTTGTGGATGAATATAATGAAGCGAATCCGGATGCACCGATGATCTTCGACTATGTGGCGGCCAAAACCAGCATACCGTGGCTTGAAATTATTTTCTATGTTGTTATGCTGGGCAGCCTGGGCATGCTGTTCATGTCGATGTATCGCGGCGGTGCAGGCGGCGGCATTATGAACGTCGGACGTGCCAAAGTGAAAGACCAGCAGGAAAATCAGCGCAAGGCGACTTTTGCCGATGTAGCTGGCGCGGATGAGGAAAAGGCCGAACTGCAGGAAGTGGTCGAATTCCTGAAAGCCCCGGGCAAGTTCAATTCCTTGGGCGCACGAATCCCGCACGGTGTGTTGCTGGTTGGCCCTCCGGGTACCGGTAAGACTTTGCTGGCCCGTGCTTGCGCAGGTGAAGCTGGTGTTCCGTTCTACGCAATCTCCGGTTCTGATTTCGTGGAGATGTATGTAGGCGTGGGCGCTTCCCGCGTACGCGACCTGTTTGAAAAGGCCAAAAAGACCATGCCGTCCATTGTGTTTATCGATGAGATCGATGCGGTAGGCCGTCAGCGCGGCGCCGGTTTGGGCGGCGGGCACGATGAACGCGAGCAGACCCTGAACCAGTTGCTGGTCGAGATGGATGGTTTTGACGCTAACGATGGCGTTATCGTTATGGCCGCAACCAACCGTGCAGATATTCTGGATAAGGCTTTGCTGCGTCCCGGTCGTTTTGACCGGCAGGTATATGTCGGTTTGCCGGACGTTAAAGGCCGCGAAGAAATCCTGAAAGTTCACACCAAGAACAAACCGTTGGGACCGGATGTAAGCCTTAAAACCATTGCCCGCTCTACAGCAGGGTTCTCTGGTGCAGACTTGGAAAACCTTGTGAACGAGGCTGCGCTGCTGGCAGCTCGCCGCGGCAAAAAAGCGATTACCGAGCCGGAAATCGAAGAAGCTTCGGTCAAGGTTATGATGGGACCGGAGAAGAAGAGCCACGTTGTTACCGATGATGAACGTCGTCTGGTGGCTTATCATGAGACTGGCCATGCCATTACCGGTTATTTTGCCAAGCATCACGACCCTGTTCATCAGATCAGCATTATTTCTCGCGGTGGCGCTGGCGGTTATACGATGTATTTGCCGGAAAAAGACCCCAGCTACGTGACCAAAACGGCAATGTTTGAGAATATTGTTTCCCTTCTGGGCGGACGTGTGGCTGAACAGTTGGTTTTGGACGATATCTCTACCGGTGCATCCAATGACTTGCAGCGTGCGACGGATACAGCCCGTGCCATGGTAACGCGGTATGGTTTCTCTGAGCGGATGGGCCCTGTTGTGTACGGCAGTGATCCGGGTCAGACTTTCCTTGGCCGCGATTTTGGGCAGGGAAAAGGGTATTCGGAAGCGATTGCTTCGGAAATCGACAATGAGATCCGCGACATTGTGGATGAAGCATACGAAACGGCACGTCGTTTGTTGACGGAGCATATGAATGAACTGCACAAAGTGGCCACTGTTCTGATGGAACGTGAGAAAATCAGCGGTGATGAGTTCAGAACCCTGATGGAGGGTGGAAACTTGCCGCCCTACGATCTGGCAAAAGGCGAGACGTCCAAGGAAGCCGAGGAACCTCAGGCTGCACCGGGCCAGACCGTTGCGCAGGAGAATGATACGAAAGCAGAGACTGCTGCCGAGCCGGAGACCGACCGACCGGACGCCCAAGAGTAAAAAGTAGGTGTTGGATCATGGATCAGAATTTCTCTCTCATGGCGCAGTCCCGCGCCAATTATTACACGGCAGGAAGCCCGGTTCAGTTTGTCCGGGTGGAACTGCTGAAAGGTGATGTCACTGGCGAAGTTGCGGTTTGCCTGACTTTCAAAAATGTGGGAACCGAGCCTTTGACGGGACTTGTCATTCATTTCAAATGCAAAGACGCTGCGGGACAGGTCCTTTGTGAGGACGATTTTTACTACGAGCAGCTTGATGCACAGCCTGGCGATGTGTTCGGCAGCGATGACGCTGTTTATGTGAGCGACACACCGGTTTCCAGCGTCGAGGTGGAGCAGGACCGTGCCTTCCTGAATGGCCGCGGTGTGGACCTGCGTGCTTACAAGCGCGTCCGCCTGCAGATGCCCCGTGTTTTGCCTGCTTCCATTGCCAAAACGTTGCAGCAGCGTACCGGAAACGGCCAGTTGACTTGTGTCCCGCAGGATACGGAGTATGGCTGGTTCTGTGCCTGCGGTGCATTCCATCCCAACGAGGAGAACTGCACCTCCTGCTCGGAATGCGGCGGGGATCGTGCCGGAATCAAAGCGACGCTGACTTCTATTCTGGAAGAAGCTCGCCGCGCGGCAGAACGCCAGCAGCAGGAAATCAACGCTGTGGCCGATAATGTGGCTCCGCAGCGCGCTCCGGTCAGCAATCCGGCAGCGACAGCCGCTGCCGCGCAGGCCGCCATCAACCATCAGGCCGAGGAAGTAGACGACTACGACGAAGGCGATGCCACCGCAACCTATGATCCGAAAGGGTACGCTCCGCAGGAAGATGCGGAAATGGAACGGGTTCGTCGTTATGCTCCGAAGGGACGTCTTTTCGAGGATGAAGATGACGAGGACGAAGGTACGCAGATGTACGATACCGACGAACTCGACTATGATGATGATTATGATGATCGCCAGAGCGGCAAACGGCGCGGCCGTTATGCCGATGATGATGAGGCCAGCGAAGATGACATCATGGCTGAACGCATCATTCATTGGGCGCCGCCGATTACTGCAATCGTATGCGCGCTGATCATCGCGGTTTCGCTGGTTTATCACTTTGTGATTGCGTAACAGATACATGAAACCGCAACATCAGTCTTAAATACAACAAGCCCCTCTCCTTTCTTTGAAAGGCGAGGGGCTTGTTTTTATTCGGCTGTTAAACGGTCAAATTGCTTTACAATTTCCGGATCTGTCAGTTTGATTACCCGACCGGACAGATAGTGAAGTGTATTGTCTTCGGGGATTTGAGAAAACGTCAGGCGTTGGGCGCAGAGTGCCTGGGTTTTGAATCCGGTGCGTTCATTCATTTTTCGGTTTCCATACTTAATATCACCCAGAACCGGGTGACCGAGGTAGGAAAGGTGGGCACGAATCTGGTGCGTTCTTCCGGTGATTAATCCAATGCGGCAAAGTGCAAACGGACCGCTCTGGCGAATCACGGTAACCTCTGTAATGATTTGTTTGTATCCGGCGGATTCACGGGCGTGAATGCGTACCTTGTTGTTTTTTTCGCTGTGCTGCAGCCAGGCAATATGACGTCCTGCCGGCGGTGCGCCAACAGTAATAGTCAAATATTCTTTCTTCATCCAATCATGGCTGATGATGGCATTCAAATCCCGTAAAGCCGGGTAGCTTTTGGCGGCCAGAACCAAACCTTCGGTCCCGCGATCCAGACGATTGCATATAGATGGTGCAAAACGTTGCTCGGCGTGGGAGTCATATTCACCTTTGGATTCCAGATAGGCGCGAAAGGCGTCTACCAAATTGGGATCTCCGGTCCGGTCACTGTGGCAAAGTAAATGGGCCGGTTTATAAAGAACAGCCATGTTGCTGTCTTCATAAATTACAGTTACAGGCGGTTGCTTGCGGGACGGTTTGGGACGGGGACGCTGGGGATTGGCGGGGAAAAACTCATCGTTGATATACAGCTCAATCACATCACCGGTGGCAAGTCGGGTATCCGGTGTGCCGCGCTTTCCGTTGACTTTGATGCGTTTGTTCCGAAAGGCTTTGTACATCATACTTTGTGGAAATTGCTGGGTTACACTTTCCACAAAGCGGTTCAGGCGGACACCGTTTTCATTGGGGCCTGCGGTAAAACTTTTCATGATTCCCTCACTTGTCCATGATAATCTGTTTGCAAAATGTTTTTTACAGTATATAATAAAATATAAGAAACGTAAAGCCAAAAGCAAAAGGTTGTGAGATCATGAGCCAGGAAAAGGAACGTCCTTTGCACGAAAACCACCGTGCCAGAATGCAGGCGCGCGTGGAACGGGACGGTCTGGAAAGTTTGGCTGAACATGAAGCGTTGGAGTACCTGTTGTTTTTGGCAATTCCTCGCAAGGATACCAATGAATTGGCGCACCGCCTTATTCAGCACTTTGGCGATTTTTGTAAAGTGATGGAAGCGGAACCGCAGGAATTGATGAAGGTGGAAGGTGTCGGGCCCAAAAGTGCACGCTTGATCCATTCGGTGATGGCATTCGGACGTTATTACGGCCTGAAGAAACGAAAGAAACGGACAGCGCTCAATCAGGCGGAGAAAGCAATTGAATATGTAAAACCATTGTTTTTCGGTCAGCAGAACGAACTGTTGTACTTGATTCTTTTGGATGATAAATGCTACCCGGTGCGCGATATGCGTATTGCGGAAGGTGTGCCCAATCGTGTACATATAGATACCCGCAAACTGTTGCGGGACGTGGCGCGCACAGATGCAACCTGCGGTATTCTGGCCCACAATCATCCGACCGGACTGGCGTTACCCAGTGAGGCAGATTTGATTGCGACATTGGGAATCATGCGGGCCTTGGACCCGTTGGGCGTCTCCGTCATCGACCATATTGTTGTGGCAGAGGATGATGCCTGTTCCATGAAACAACGCGGTTGTCTTCCTGCTTATCGCGGCGGTGATGCCATTTTGAATGCGGCAAGCGGTAAAATCAAATGACGGCACTCTGTTGCGTGCAGGCGCGGCAGAGTGCATTTTTTACGGGGCATTGCACAAAATGTAATGGCGGGACTTTACTTATAAAAAGGGCTATGATATAATCGGAATACAACGATACGTTGTTACCACGAAAGGGGTTTGCTATGGACGAAATTTTTCACCTGAAGGCGCCGTTCCAGCCCACCGGGGATCAGCCGCAGGCGATCGACGCCTTGGTGAAGGGAATTGAAGAAGGCGATGATGCGCAAACACTGTTGGGCGTGACCGGCTCCGGTAAGACGTTCACCATGGCCAACATCATTGCCAGATGCAATCGCCCGACGTTGATTCTGGAACCGAACAAGACGCTGGCCAGTCAGATCTGTACGGAAATGAGAAGTTTTTTCCCGGATGATGCGGTGGAATACTTCGTTTCTTACTATGACTACTACCAGCCGGAAGCCTATATTCCTTCCACAGATACCTATATAGAGAAAGACAGTGCCATCAATGATGAAATTGACCGTTTGCGTCATTCTGCCACGGCAGCTTTGTCGGAGCAGCGCAACGTGATCATTGTGGCCAGTGTTTCCTGCATTTATTCTTTGGGTGATCCTATCGATTACCGCAGCATGGTGATCAGTCTCCGCCCCGGTATGCAGATGGAGCGGGATGAACTCTGCGCGCGCCTGGTCAAACTTCAGTATGAGCGGAACGATATGAATTTTATCCGCAATAAGTTCCGTGTCAAAGGTGATACGGTGGATATTCATCTGGCCTATAATGATGAATATGCTATCCGTGTTGAGTTTTTTGGGGATGAGGTGGACAGGATCATAGAGTTTGATCCGCTGACAGGCGAGCACAAAAATATAGTGCGGCATGTGGCAATTTTTCCGGCCAGCCATTATATTGTCGGTCCGGAAAAAATGAAGGAAGGCCTGGCTAAAATTGCCCAGGAAATGGAAGAACAGGTCAAGAAGTTTACGGAAGAAGGCAAACTTCTGGAAGCGCAGCGTATTCAGCAGCGTACCAATTATGATATGGAAATGCTGCAGGAAGTGGGAATGTGCAAGGGCATTGAAAACTATTCCGCGGTTTTGTCCGGACGGGCACCGGGGTCTACACCGACCACACTTCTGGATTATTTCCCGGATGATTTCCTTTTGATGGTGGATGAGAGCCACGTAATGTTGCCGCAAGTGCGCGGCATGTATGGCGGTGACTACAGCCGCAAAAAAACACTGGTGGAGTATGGTTTCCGGCTGCCGTCGGCTTTTGATAACCGTCCCTTGCGCTTTGAGGAGTTTGAAAAGAAGGTCCACCAGAAAATTTTTGTATCTGCAACACCGGGTGACTATGAACGTCAGCATTCCAGCAGGGTGGCGGAGCAGGTCATTCGCCCCACGGGATTGCTTGACCCGCTGATTATGGTGCGGCCGGTGGAAGGACAGATTGAAGATCTGCTGGGAGAAATCCGCCAGAGAATTGAGCGCGGGGAGCGGGCATTGGTCACAACGCTGACTGTGAAAATGGCGGAAGACCTGACAGATTATCTGGAAGAGCACGGTGTAAAGACCAAATACATGCATCATGAAGTGGATACCTTCGAGCGTATGGAAATCATCAAAGACCTGCGTGTGGGTGCGATTGATGTGATCGTTGGTATTAACTTGCTGCGTGAAGGCCTGGATTTGCCGGAAGTCTCTTTGATTGCCATTCTGGATGCGGATAAAGAAGGCTTCCTGCGCAGTGAAACCAGTCTGATTCAGACCATTGGCCGTGCGGCCCGTAATGCCAACGGTGTGGTTTTGATGTATGCCGATGAAATTACACCCAGTATGGAACGGGCAATCATGGAAACCGAGCGCCGCAGAGCCATTCAGGATGCTTATAACCAGGAGCATGGAATCACCCCCAAAACCATTGTCAAAGCAATCGGGGATGGGCTGGAAATCAGCATGAGCGAAGAGAACAAGCGCATGCGCCAGCGCCGTATGAGCAGAGCAGAACGTCAGCAAACCATAGAACGGCTGACCAAGGAAATGAAAGAGGCTGCCAGATTGCTGCAGTTTGAGTTGGCTGCACAGCTGCGCGATGAAATTGCGCGGTTGGAGCGGGGAGAAGACCCTACTGCGGCAGATGCCAGCGAGCGAAAAGCCGCAGCCAAAACGAGAAAGGGCAGGAGGAAATATAAAAATTGAGTACTGCACCGAAAGAAACAAAGCGAAAATCCAAGATACAGATTGATCCGAACAACCGGATCGTTATTCGCGGTGCCCGCGAACATAACCTGAAAAATGTGGATCTGGAACTGCCGCGCAATAAGCTGATCGTAATGACGGGACTGTCCGGTTCTGGCAAATCCAGTCTGGCTTTTGACACAATCTTTGCCGACGGTCAGCGGCGGTATATGGAGAGTTTGTCCAGCTATGCAAGGCAGTTTCTTGGCCAGATGGAAAAACCGGATGTGGATGAGATTACGGGTCTGTCCCCGGCCATTTCCATTGACCAGAAAACCACAAGCCATAACCCGCGGTCTACGGTGGGTACGGTAACGGAAATTTACGATTATTTGCGCCTGATGTACGCGCGGATCGGTGTACCGCATTGCCCTGTGTGCGGCCGGGAAATCACGCAGCAGTCCATTGACGAGATGGTGGATGAAGTGATGAAACTGCCGGAACGTACACGGTTCCAGGTGTTGGCACCGGTGGTACGGGCACGGAAAGGTACGCAGGCGAAAGAACTGGATGCGGCCCGCCGTTCCGGTTTTGCCCGTGTGCGCATCGACGGCAATATGTATGATCTCAGCGAGGAAATCAACCTCGAAAAGAACATCAAACATACCGTTGAAATTGTGGTGGACCGTTTGGTTATCAACGACACGGTCCGTGCGCGTTTGGCCGACTCAATCGAGACGGCGCTGGCGCAGGCAGGCGGTCTGGTTGTGATTGATGTGATTGGCGGCGAGCCCATGACATTCAGCCAGAACTATGCCTGCCCGGAACACGGCATCTCGGTGGAAGAACTGACGCCTCGGATGTTCAGTTTCAATAATCCTTTCGGCGCCTGCGAAAAGTGTACCGGCCTTGGCACCTTTATGAAAGTGGACCCGGCCCGGATCATTCCGGATAAGCGCAAGTCAATTCGGGAAAGTGCCATCAAAGCCAGCGGTTGGTATTATGCAGAAGGTTCTATTTCGGAGATGACCTATCTGGCGCTTGGCAAGCGGTACGGCTTTACACTGGACACGCCCATCAAAGACTTCAGCAAAGAGGCCTTGCATGCGCTGTTGTACGGTACCGGTGAAGAGCGTATAGAAATGCAGCGCGAAAGTATGTTTGGTTCCGGCACGTATTACAATCAGTTCGAAGGTCTTATTCCCAACCTGGAGCGCCGCTTCCGGGAGACCAGCAGTGAATGGGTAAAGGAAGAAATCGCCCAGGTTATGTCCAGTGAAGAATGCCCCGCTTGCCATGGCCGCAGACTGAAACCGACCAGCCTGGCGGTGACGGTCGGCGGAATCAATATTGCGGATTTCTGCGATAAAAGTGTCAGCGAGGAACTGGAATTCATCAAGACCGCCAAAGTCAGCGAACGGGATGAGATGATTGGCGCTCCGATCTTTAAGGAGGTCAAAGAACGACTGGGCTTCCTGGAAAGTGTGGGACTGGGATACCTGACCTTGTCCCGCGGTGCAGCTTCATTGTCCGGCGGTGAAAGCCAGCGCATCCGCTTGGCGACACAGATCGGCAGTGCGCTGACGGGTGTTTTGTACGTGTTGGATGAACCCAGTATTGGCCTGCACCAGCGCGATAATGATAAGCTGATTGCAACCATGAAACGCTTGCGGGATCTGGGCAATACGCTGATTGTGGTGGAACATGATGAGGACACCATGCGTCAGGCAGATTATATCGTGGATGTGGGTCCTGGTGCCGGTGTCCATGGCGGTGAAATTGTGGCAGCCGGTACCGTGGCGGATATCTGCAAAGCCAAACGCAGCATTACCGGTGCGTATCTGTCCGGCCGCAAGTTTGTAGAGGTGCCGGAAGAGCGCCGGCAGGGAAATGGCAAATTCCTGCGTATTGTAAAAGCGCATGAAAATAATCTGCAGGACATTACTGTGGATTTTCCGCTGGGCAAAATGATTTGCGTTACCGGCGTATCCGGTTCCGGAAAGTCTACGCTGATCAATGAGATTCTGTACAAAACGCTGGCTGCAGCCTTGAATGGCGCGCGGAGCCGCCCGGGCCAATGCGAAGAAGTGCAGGGGATGGAGTGGGTCGATAAGGTGATTGGTATTGACCAGTCCCCGATCGGGCGCACACCCCGTTCCAATCCGGCCACTTATACAGGTGTTTTCAGTGATATCCGTGCGTTGTTTGCAAGCACGCAGGATGCAAAAATGCGTGGATATGGTCCGGGGCGGTTCAGCTTCAATGTAAAGGGCGGCCGCTGTGAAGCCTGTGAAGGCGGCGGCATCCTGCAAATTGAGATGCACTTCCTGCCGGATATTTATGTGCCCTGCGATGTCTGCAAAGGAAAACGCTACAACCGGGAAACGCTGGAAGTCAAGTATAAAGATAAAAGCATTTCCGATGTGTTGGACATGACTGTAGAAGAGGCATGCACCTTCTTTGCGAATATTCCTAAGATTGCCCGCAAACTGCAAACTTTGCAGGAAGTGGGACTGGGGTATATTCAGCTGGGGCAGGCAGCCACTACACTTTCCGGTGGCGAAGCACAGCGTGTGAAACTGGCAAATGAGCTGGCGCGCCGCGGTACGGGGCAGACGGTCTATATTCTGGACGAACCCACAACCGGTTTGCATGTTGCGGACGTGCACCGTCTGGTTAAGGTTCTGGATAAGCTGGTAGATGCCGGTAATACCGTGATCGTAATCGAGCATAATCTGGATGTGATCAAGCGGGCAGATTATATTATTGATCTGGGACCGGAAGGCGGAAGTGGCGGCGGCCGTATTGTGGCCAGCGGTACACCGGAGGAAGTGGCGGAAAACCCGCAGTCCTTTACCGGTCAGTATCTGAAACCTATGCTGGAGAGAGCCAGGCAAATTCAAAAGCAAGAAAAATGAAAAGAGGGGAGATCCGGCTTGGGATCTCCCTCTTTTTTGTACAGAAAGTCATGGGCGTAAAACCACAGTATGCCGTATAGTGGACAAAATGCAGAACAACCGCTTGTACTTTTGCAGGCGATTTGCTATACTATTACGGTATATTGGATTTGTGTACCTTAAGGAGAATTCTCTTGGAAAAGCTGATCTATACCCATAATGAGGAAGCTGCCAAAACGCTGGCAGCTTATTACGAAACGCCGCCTCTGGCCTATGTGCGCAGCTACGGCTGTCAGCAGAACGTCAACGACGGTGAAAAAATCCGGGGCGTTTTGCAGGATGTAGGGTTCGGGTTATGTGATACCTTGGAAGATGCCGACCTGATCCTGTTCAATACCTGTGCGGTGCGTGAACATGCCGAACAGCGTGTGTTCGGTAATATCGGCGCGCTCAAAAAGTTGAAGGAGCAGAATCCGCGGCTGATGATTGGTGTGTGCGGATGCATGGCTCAGCAGCAGCATATTGTGGAAAAACTGCGTCAGAGCTACCCGTATGTGGATCTGGTTTTTGGCGTGGATGGCATTGACAGATTGCCGGCTATGCTGGCCGAACGCCTGCGCCGCGGCAAGCGGTATCTGGAAAATCCGGAACAGCGGAACGCCGTAGTGGAGGAAATGCCGATCCGACGGGATTCCGGTTTCCGGGCCTGGCTGCCGATCATGTACGGGTGCGACAACTTTTGCACATATTGTATTGTACCCTATGTGCGTGGCCGGGAACGCAGCCGGGAACCGGAGGCGATTCTGGCAGAGTTTAAGGAGCTGATCGCCAAAGGGTATAAAGAAATTACCCTGTTGGGGCAGAATGTGAACAGCTACGGAAAAGGGCTGGAGAAGTCGGTGGATTTTGCCGATCTTCTCAATCTTCTGTGTGAGGTGCCCGGCGACTATCAGATTCGTTTTATGACCAGCCATCCCAAAGATGCAAGTCACAAGCTGATTGATACCATTGCGGCGCAGCCCCATTTGTGCAAGCATATCCATCTGCCGGTGCAGTCCGGCAGTGACCGGCTGCTGCAGCAGATGAACCGCCATTATACAGTGGCGCAGTACCTGGAACTGGTGGACTATGCACGGAAGAAAATCCCCGGCGTGACGTTCTCCAGCGATATTATTGTGGGCTTCCCCGGGGAAACGGAAGAGGACTTTGCGGCAACGCTGGATCTGGTCCGTAAAGTGGGCTATATGCAGTTGTTTACGTTTATCTATTCCAAGCGCAACGGTACACCTGCAGCCAAGATGCCGGACCCCACAACGCATGCGGAAAAGGCTGCCCGGATGGAACGTCTGCTGCGGACGCAGGATGATTTTGCATTTGCAGCAGTTGCGTCTATGGCAGGACAGACGGCGCGAGTTTTGGTGGAAGCCGCCGGCCGGACACCGGGAACCGTCAATGGCCGGTTGGATAATAACTTGGTTGTAGAATTTCCGGGAACGGAAGAACTGATCGGTCAGTGGGCACAGGTACACCTGACAGGCTCCCGTGCGGCTCTCCTTACAGGAGAATTGGTCCAGGAACCGTAAGAAATATTGATTTTATAGAATGAACAAAAAAGGAGCATATACAATGGATTGCATGGATTTGTTTAAAAAAGCAGCGGCTGCGATGCAGACGGACCCCCGTTACCTGGAACTGGATGCGGCACGCCGCGCTAATGATGCCGATGAGGAACTGCAGGGCATGATCGGCGAGTTTAACCTGGCCCGCCTGGATCTGAACAATGAGAGCGCCAAGAGCGAAACCGATGCGGCGCGGGTGGCAGAACTGAACCAGCGCATCAATGATCTGTACAGCCAGATCATGGCCAGCGAGGGCATGGTGCGTTATACCGCAGCCAAGGCGGAATGCGAAGCGATGGTAAGCTATATTGATGCCATCATCAATACGGCTATGAACGGCGGCGACCCCATGACCGTGCAGCAGCCCCAGGGCAGCTGCAGCGGCAGCTGTGCAACCTGCGGCGGCTGCCACTGATGCACAACAATAAAAAACCAAGGATTGCAGAAACAACAGGAGTGTGAAACATGGCCGAACAAGCAGTATCGCCCATGATGCAGCAGTATTTTGAAATCAAAAAACAGCATCCCAATGAGATCCTTTTCTATCGTGTGGGGGATTTCTATGAGATGTTCTATGATGACGCGTTGACGGCATCGCGTGAGTTGGAACTGACGCTGACCGGGAAAAACTGCGGCAAGGAAGAGCGGGCGCCCATGTGCGGGGTGCCGTTTCACTCCTATGAGAATTATGTGGCCCGTCTGATTGCCAAAGGCTACAAAGTAGCCATCTGCGAGCAGATGGAAGATCCCGCCCTGGCAAAAGGACTGGTTAAGCGGGATATTATCCGTGTGGTGACACCGGGTACCGTAATCGAGAGCAGCATGCTCTCGGAAGACAAAAACAATTATCTTTGCAGCATCTACTGCAAACGCCGCCGCGGACGCTGGCGGGCAGGCATCTGCTTTGCCGATATTTCTACGGGTGAAGCACGTGCCACCGAATTGAATGCGGAGAAAATCGGCGGGGCCATCATTACGGAATTGTGCCGTTATATGCCCAGCGAGATTTTGATCTGCCCGCCCATGCTGGATTTCAAAGATGTAACCGCCTATATCAAGCAGCATACCAGTGCGCTTGTGGAACTGCGGGAGGAATCCTGCTACAAAGATTCCCTGATGGAAGCGACTATGTCGGGTCAGTTCGGACCGGACTGGCGCAATACACTGGGATATGATACGGATGCGCTGGTTCCTTATGCGGTTTCGGCGATGCTGAACTATCTGCAGGAAACGCAGAAGCATGGTCTGGAACGCATCAAGACGGTAGAGAATTACGCTGATGCACAATACATGCGTCTTTCACCGGTGACGCGTTCCAACCTGGAATTGACAGAAACGATGCGTGGCCGGGAAAAGCGGGGAACGCTGCTTTGGGTACTGGATAAAACCGAAACCTCTATGGGCAAGCGCATGCTTCGTTCCTGGATTGAACAGCCGCTGGTAGATGCCGAAGCCATCAATGCAAGGCTGCAGGCAGTACAGGCGTTGTATACAGCCAACATTGCCCGCGCGGACCTGAAAGATGCGCTTTCTCATGTGTTTGATATTGAGCGTCTGACGACACGGATTCTGTATGGCTCGGCCACGCCCCGTGAAGTCAAAGCGTTGGGAGATACCTGTGCCTGCCTGCCGCAGGTAAAGGCGCAGGCGGCGGCTTGCGGTGCGCCGCTTCTGGAACAGCTGGCAGAACAGATTGACCCGTTGGATGACCTGCTGCAAAAAATCACAACGGCGCTGGTGGATGATCCCCCGGCGACTCTCAAGGATGGCGGTGCCATCCGCGCGGGCTACAACAGCGAAGTGGATGAGCTGCGCGATATTATGCACGGCGGAAAGGGCTACCTGGCCAATCTGGAAGCAAAACTCCGGGAAGAAACGGGAATCCCTAAGCTGAAAATTGGCTTTAACAAGGTGTTTGGCTATTACATCGAAGTGAGCCGCTCTTATACCGATTCGGTTCCGGATACCTTTACCCGCAAACAAACCCTGACTACCGGCGAGCGCTATATCACGCCGGAGTTGAAAGAGCTGGAAAACAAAATTCTTGGTGCCAATGAACGGTTGCTTGTTCTGGAGCACCAGCTGTTTGCGGATTTGCTTTCGGACATTTCTTCGCAGATTGTACGAATCCAGCGGACGGCGCTGGCCGTGGCACAGCTGGACGTATTGGCCGGTTTCGCTGAGGTGGCGCTGCAAAACAATTACGTGCTGCCGGTCGTGGACGAGAGCGGTGTGATCGAGATCAAAGAAGGTCGGCACCCGGTCATTGAGCAGATGCTGAAAGGTACCCTGTTTGTTCCCAACGACACCTTACTGGATGAAGACGAAAACCGTATGCTGTTGATTACCGGTCCCAACATGGCCGGTAAGTCTACCTATATGCGGCAGAATGCTCTGATTGCGCTTATGGCGCAGATCGGCTGCTTTGTACCGGCATCCAGTGCCCATATTGGTGTGGTGGATGCGATTTTCACCCGTGTCGGCGCTTCGGATGACCTGGCAGCCGGGCAGTCTACCTTTATGGTGGAGATGACCGAAGTGGCCGAGATTCTGCGCCATGCCAGCAAAAACAGCCTTGTGATTCTTGATGAGATCGGGCGCGGCACTTCCACCTTTGATGGCATGAGCATCGCCCGCGCCGTTGTGGAATATATCTGCGATAACATCGGCTGCAAGACGCTGTTTGCTACCCATTACCATGAACTGACCAGCATGGACAAGGATATCTATGGTGTCAAGAATTACAATATTGCAGTCAAAAAGCGCGGTGAGGATATTACATTCCTGCGGCGCATTGTGGCCGGGCCTGCCGATGACAGCTACGGTATCGAGGTGGCCAAGCTGGCAGGGTTGCCTTCTAGCGTAACCAAACGGGCCCATGCCGTGCTGCGGCAACTGGAAGCTAGTGCCCCGGGGCGGAACCAAACGATGCAGCTGGATTTTGAAACGGTGGAAGCATACAACAATCCGGCTGTCCCCAGTGAAGTGGTCGAAAAACTGCACAGCGTGGATATCGAGACGCTGACGCCGCTGGAAGCGCTGAACTTCCTCTATGAACTGAAAAATGTATTGGATAAAGAGTAAAGGCAGGTGAACCGCATGGCGGAAATTCGCGTATTGGATAAACATACCGCAGAGCTTATTGCCGCCGGCGAGGTAGTCGAGCGACCGGCGTCGGTTGCCAAAGAGTTGTTGGAAAATGCCATTGACGCAGGTGCTACCCAGATCACCCTTTCGGTTACCCGCGGGGGAATTGCACAGCTGCAAATCGTGGACAACGGCAGCGGTATCGAAGCGGAATATATTGACAAAGCGTTTATCCGCCATGCGACCAGTAAAATTGCTTCGGCAGAAGATCTGAGCCATATCCATACACTGGGCTTCCGGGGCGAAGCGCTGGCGTCTATTGCCAGTGTGGCCAAAGTGGAAGTGCTGACCCGTACGGAGCAGGATGAGTATGCCTGCTGCTACCGGATCTCCGGCGGAGAACCGCAGGGGATGGAGCCGGGGGCACGGCCGGTAGGCACAACCATTACGGTCAACGAACTGTTCTATAACACTCCTGCCCGCATGAAATTCTTAAAAAAGGATGCCACGGAGGCAACCTATGTTTCCGAAACGGTGCTCCATGCGGCGCTGTCTCACCCGGAAATCAGTTTTCGGTTTATCAAAGATGGTAAACAGCAATTCTTGACTCCCGGTGACGGAGATCTGCGCAGCACGGTGTATGCGGTGCTGGGGCGTGATTTTGCCCGGGATCTTTTGCCGGTAGATGGCGGTAACGGCGTTTATCACATCACCGGTCTTATCACGCCGCCGCGTGCCTGCCGGGCCAGCCGCGGCGCACAGCACTTTTTCGTCAATGGGCGGTATGTAAAGAACCGCACCATGATGGCGGCGCTGGAAAATGCCTATAAAGGGACCATGATGCAGGGAAAATTCCCCGGCGCCGTGCTGATGCTGGAGATGCCCGCCGATTTGGTGGATGTGAATGTTCACCCGGCCAAGACGGAAATCCGCTTTGCGCGGGAAAGCGACGTCTTTGATGCGGTATATCGGTCGGTACGTACGGCACTGACAACGCCCGGCAGTGGAGAGTGCCGCTTTGAAATGGGACATGCTGCGCCGGTTCAGGAAGAAAAAAAGCCGGATCTTCCGCCGGTGATGAAGCAAGCGGCAGAAAAACCACGCTTTACCACCCTTTCGGCAGCGGAATACCGCGCACTGAACCGGTTGACGGAGCCGGTACCGGCTCGCCCCATTCCGGGTACGGTTTCTGTACAGTCTCCCGGACCGCAGTATCGCGCAGAGCCGGCGCCGCAGCCGGAGAGAACGGTGCTTCGTGCGACGGCGGCGGATGATACGGTTCTGGATATTTTACCGGATCTGCCCCAACCAAAGGAAGCGGATTCGGAACCGATCGTTCCTGCCGCGGCTGCTGTGCCGCAGATTATCCGGGAAGAACACAAAACCGAAACATGCCCGACGGAGAAAATGGAACAGGATACGCCGCAAGAGGCCGAACCGGTTCAGGAGAGCATGCATGCTTTAAGTGCTTTGCCGCAGGAAGAACAGGCGCCGGAGCAGATAACCATGGCTCCGCCGGCTGTGCAGCCATTGCGCCTTGTGGGAGAAGTATTCAAGACATACATCATCACCGAACGTGACGGAGAACTGTGCCTTATTGACAAACACGCGGCTCATGAACGGATTCTGTTTGAGAAGCTGGCGAAAGATTATGGCAATGTGCCGGCACAGATGCTTTTGGTACCGGTGCAAGTCAATCTTACGGCCGCCGAAAAGCAGGCATTGCTGCAGAATCTGGATATGCTGACGGACGCAGGTCTGGAAGTAGAAGATTTTGGCGGTGCAACGGTTGTGGTTCGTGCGGTTCCGGCCGATGTGGCAGTGGATGATGTGGAAGACATGGTGGTTGAGTTGGCTTCCCGTCTGGCAGAAGGAAGCCGTGATGCATTGCGGGAAAAGACAGAATGGGTTCTGCACTCCATTGCCTGCCGTGCAGCCATTAAAGCGGGGGACCGAACCAGCAACGCCGAAATGCTGGCACTGGCGCAAAGTATTATGGATGGCTCCGTGCCGCCGTTCTGCCCGCACGGGCGTCCCTGCGTATTGAAGATTACCCGGAAGGAGCTGGAAAAACAGTTTGGACGCCTTGTGTGAACGTCCGCGGGTCGTGGCGATCGGCGGGCCGACAGCTACCGGAAAAACGGCACTTTCTGTTGCCATGGCACGCCGATTCAACGGTGAGATTATCAATGCGGATTCCATGCAGATCTACCGGGAACTTTCTGTGGGTACGGCGAAAGTTATGCCGGAAGAGCAGCAGGGAGTACCGCATCATTTGCTGGATTTTTTGCCGCCGGAGTGTACCTACAGTGTGGCGGATTTTACAGCATCGGCATCGAACGTTATTTCAGAGATCACGGCGCGGGGACGTCTGCCCTTTGTGGTCGGCGGTACCGGTTTGTACATTACGAGCCTTTTGAATGGTGTAAGCTTTGCACCGGAAAAGAATGACCCGCAAGTTCGCCGCAAGCTGCAGCAGGAGGCAGCGGAGCAGGGATCGGAGGTGCTTTACCAGCGTTTGAAAACGTTGGACCCGGTTTACGCTGCGAAGGTGCATCCGCATAATTTGCCGCGCGTGATTCGCGCATTGGAACTGTATGAGATAACCGGACGGAAAATGAGTGAACAGCAGCAGAATTCGCGCCCGTCCACGCCGCCGTACCGGTCTTTGTGCCTGTGCCTTGGCTATCGTGACCGTTCTGTTTTGTATCGGCGGATCGACCAGCGTGTGGATCAGATGCTGGAAAAGGAAATTTTGGCAGAAGCAGAGTTGGTCTGGAAGAACCGGGAACGGTACCGGACCGCAGCGCAGGCCATTGGTTATAAGGAATTTTTCCCGTATCTGGAAGGAAAGCAGACTCTTCCGGAGTGCGTCAACAGCCTTAAACAGGCAACGCGTAATTATGCCAAACGTCAGTTGACATGGTTCCGGCATCAGGGAGATGTGGTCTGGCTGTATGTGGATGAGGAGAATCCTGCCGTTCAGGCGGAAAAACTGATTGAAAACTTTCTGCAGGGGTGATGCAAAGGAGGGATGACTGCATGGAAGCAAGAAAAAGTTACGCGGGGCGCATTGCGCGCTGGCTGGGTATTGCATTGCTCGGTGTGGTTTCCCTTTATGTGATCGTTCAGTGCTTTGTTATTTTTCATCAGTCCTACAAAACAGAAACAGCCATTGCATATACCATGGCGGACAGCGTGACGCTGGATGGCGTGGTTTCCTTCGATTCGGTTTCAGTGGAAGGCACCGGAAACCTGGGCTATCTGGTGCAGGATGGAGAGCGCGTAAGTAATGGTACGGTGCTGGCTGAATGTTATACCGATGATTCCCAGGGATTGCTCCGGGAGCGTTTGGATCGGCTGGGACGGGCCATTGAACTGCTGAGCAAGTCCCAGAATTCCAGCGGCAGCGATTTGTCGGTTTTGACCAACCAGACGCAGCAGGCGCTGTATAACCTTCTGGATAAGCTGGATACAGCGGAATACAGTGGGATCAGCGAGGCAGAAGATGATTTCCTGCTGGCACAGAACCGATTGCAGATCAGTACCGGTCAGACCGGTGATTTTACCGCGACTATACAGACCTTGCAGACGGAATATGACGAAATCAATGCGCAGTTAAGCTCTTTGCAGACAATTACCGCCAGTACCAACGGCTATTTCAGCAGTACGGAAGCAGCCCCGGTGATTACCACGGATCAGGATGCGCTGGATAACGCGACACCGGCAGAACTTCAACAAATGCTGCAAGACGGGTTCCCGGCATCCGACACAAACCGGGCCGGGCAGATCGCTACAGGATTCAGCTGGCGGTTTTATGCAGTCTGCGATTTGGAAACTGCCGCCCGCTTTGATGGCGTTACGTCTGTTAAAATCAGCGTTCCCGGTAAGCAAAATACCCCCTTGACGGCAACACTGGTGGAAAACACCATCAGTGAGGAAGATGGAATTGCCAAACTGGTATTTGAATGCCAGACCATCAACGCCGAAATTCTCAGCTTTGGCATGGAAACGGCCCAGATTGATATCAAAACCTACGAGGGAATCCGCATAGCCAAAGAGGCATTGCACATTGTGGATGGTGCACGCGGTGTTTATGTCAAATACGGAAACTTGCAGAGATTTTTGAAGATCACAATCCTGTACGAGGACGAGAACTATATCTTGATTCCCGACGATGGTGCCATCGGAACGGATAATGAAGTCCGGCTGTACGATGAAATCATTGTACAAGGCACAAATTTGCAGGATGGAAAGCTGTTGTGACGCAGAATCTGTCCGTTTTATATTGACAATTGACATAAAAAAGAAGATAATATTTAGTGTATATCGCTGTAATGGTGCGCGCACGATTTTGTGTGCAAGTGCGAGCAAAGGAGTAACGACCATGTCTATGTTTGACAGTTTGAAGAGCAAACTTGGAATTGACCCGGAAGGGGATTCTTATATAGATGATACCGAAGATGAAATCTTTGCCGGTGGCCAGGCTGGCGGCGCTGCGCAAAGCTATTCTCAGGCGGAAGTCAAACAGCATAGCAACAAAGTAGTGAACATCAATGCCACTACGCAGCTGCAGGTCGTGCTGGTCAAGCCGGAGCGTTTCGAGGATGCTTCGACCATTGCCGATCAGCTGAACGCAAAACGCACGGTGGTGCTGAATCTGGAGTCTACCGGAAAGGAAGTTTCCCGCCGCCTGATTGATTTCCTCTCCGGTGTTGCGTACGCAAACAACGGCCAGATCAAGCGCGTGGCAACCAGTACGTTTATTATTACGCCCTATAACGTTGATATTATGGGCGATCTGATTGACGAACTGGAGAACAATGGCGTATTCTTCTGATACAACAACACCGGTGCGGGGGTTCATACCACCGCAGAACGATGAAGAACGCCGGTTAATGCGCCGCGTGGAAGAACTTTGCCGTGTGGCTGAGCAGCGGGGAATTCCGCGTTATACCGGCTTTTTGTCGGACAGGGAACAGGTCCTGGCACAGGCTGCCTGCCATAAGGCCGGATTTGCATCCATGCGTTTCTGGGGCGGCTATGAACAGGCAGAACGGAAAGTTCTTTGCCTGGAACCGGAGGATGCGTGGCAGGAAGAACCGGTTGGCTATCTGAAACTGATGGCAATGTCGGCGGGAGACAAAAAACTGCCGGGACACCGGGATTATCTGGGCGCTATACTGGGGCTGGGATTGGACCGTGTTTGCTTGGGGGATCTGCTGCAGGACCCCGAAAACCCGGCGGTATTCTATGCGGTAGCCTTGGCCGATAAATTGGATTTCATTGCGGCAGAATTAACCGGAGCCAGCCGCTGCCCGGTTACCGTGACGGCAGAAGAAACGCTGCCGGAACGCTTTTTGCAGCAAACGGAGCGCAAAGAACAGGATGTATCGGTTCCATCCTTACGGGCGGATGCCGTATTGGCGGCCATGATGCATACATCTAGAACGCGGGCCGCAGAATATATTACAGCCGGTAAAGTGGAAATCAATCATCTGCCGCTTCGTGCAGCGCATGAGTCGGTGTATGCCCACGATATTTTTACGGTCCACGGTGCGGGACGCTATCAGGTTACCCGAATCGGGGGAAAGAGCCGAAAAGACCGCATATTTATATCGTTTTTTCAATATTGAGAAGTGTAAAAAACACGTTTACCAATAGCCTACAATCCCGGCAAGTCCGAAAACAGGAGGAATAATATGATATCTTCTGAGGATGTCCGCCGCGTAACCTTCGAAAAATCGATGCGCGGCTATCGTTGCGATGATGTAGACGATTATTTGAAGCAGGTTGCGGAAAGCATGGAGGCTCTCTCTGCGCAAAACGACGACCTGCAGAAAAAGCTTGTGGTTCTGGCTCAGCGGATTGACCAGTATCGCGCCGAGGAAGATACACTCCGGACAACGATGATCAACGCACAGCGTCTGGGCGAAAATGTGATCCGGGAAGCAAAGCAGAAGGCGGCAGAAATCATCCGTGCAGCCAATATGAAGGCGGAAGACCGCGAACAGCGTGCACGGGATGACGTGGAACTGGCAAAACAGGAAATCGTTACGCTCAAAAGCGAAGCGGACAGCTTCAAGCGCTCTCTTATGGAGATGTATCGTAAGCACATCAACCTGATCAGCAAGCTGCCGGAATATAAAAAGCCGGAGGAGGAAGAACCTGTAACCGCTGATCCGGTGCAGGCTGCACCACAGCCGGAACCTGAACCGGTTCCGACGCAGCCGGAACCGGTCTATACGCAGCCTGTACAACCTGTGCAGCCGGTTTCTCAGCCGGAACCGGTGCAGGAAACCCGCTATTATGATGCGGGTGACACACAGCAGGCGCCTGTTCAGGAAGAGCCCGAAAAGGTAGATACGGTAGAATTTGCCATTGCACCGCATCCGGAAGAACCGGAAGAAATACCGACACCTGCCGCGGCGGCGCAACCGGTCCAGGATGATTTGCCTTTCCAGCCGGGAGCAGGCCTGTATGATGAGCCGCCGGTTGAAAAGCCTGCGCCTGCCAGAAAGACCCGTAAGTCTACAGCGGGTAAGCGGACTTCCCGTAAAACAAAGGCTGCGGTAGAACCGCAGGAAGAGCTGAATTCCCCGGCTTTTGATAACTTTGAAGGGGTAGATTTCGATAGTTGATGCCTGCGTAAGCAGAATAGAAATATTCTAAATAGAGGAGAGTAGGAAACCTTGCCGCAGAATTATAATGACACCATCCACAAGATGCAGACCCCCTTTGAAATGCGGGCCGGCCTGCCGAAAAAGGAACCCAAAATGCTGGAAGACTGGGAACAGAACCATGTCTACGAGCAGATGATTCGCAACAACGAGGGCAAACCGCGCTACATTTTGCACGATGGCCCTCCGTATGCCAATGGCAGCATCCATATGGGGACTGCGTTGAATAAAATCATCAAGGACATCATCATCCGTTATAAGAATATGTCCGGTTTCCAGGCTCCCTATGTGCCCGGCTACGATACCCATGGCCTTCCCATCGAATTGAAGGCACTGGGTTCTTTGGGCGATAAGAAGTCCGGCGTTTCCAAGCTGGAACTGCGCAAAATCTGCAAGGAATTTGCCACCGAGCACATTGATGTGATGAATGCACAGTTCAAACGTCTGGGCGTGCAGGGCGATTTCGAAAACCCCTATCTGACCCTGCGTCCCGAGTTTGAGGCCCGCCAGGTGGAAATCTTTGGCGAGATGGCCAAAAAGGGTTACATTTACAAGGGCATGAAGGCTGTTTACTGGTGCCCGGAAGACCGCACGGCTCTGGCAGAAGCGGAAATCGAGTACGCTGAGGATGAGTGCGATTCCATCTATGTTCGTTTCAAGCTGACGGGTGACCCTAAAGGCGTTTTGGCAAAGCATAACATTCCGCTGGAAAAGGCATGGATTGTCATCTGGACTACGACGACCTGGACACTGCCCGCCAACGTGGCAACCTGCTTGAATCCTGACATCGAATATGCTTTTGTCAAGATCGGCGATGATTACCACATTATGGCGGCTGATCTGGTCAAGGCCACGATGGAAGCCTGTCATATTGAAGAGTATGAGGTTCTGCCGGAAGTCGTTCATGGCGATGAACTGGAACTTGTGGAGTACAAGCATCCGTTCCTGGATCGCACCGGACTGGTTATTCTGGGCGATCATGTTACGCTGGAAGGCGGCACGGGTTGTGTTCATACTGCACCGGGCCACGGCGTAGAGGACTTCGAGGTTTGTGTAAACCACTATCCGCAGCTGCCGGTGGTTGTTCCCGTGGATGACGCCGGACATTTGACCGAAGAGGCCGGCAAGGAATTTGCGGGTCTGAAAGTCTGGGCTGCCAACAAGGTCATTCTGGAGCACATCAAAGAAACCGGCCATCTGATGGGCGTGCAGCACATTACGCACCAGTATCCGCATTGCTGGCGCTGCCACCATCCCATCATCTTCCGTGCTACGGAACAGTGGTTCTGCTCCATCGATGCGTTCAAGGAAGATGTTTACAAGGCCATTGACAGTGTGCACTGGCAGCCGGCATGGGGCCATGACCGTATGGCCGGTATGGTGCGCGACCGCAGCGACTGGTGCATCAGCCGTCAGCGTGTATGGGGCGTTCCCATTCCTGTGTTCTACTGCAAGAAGTGCGGTAAGTACCATATTACCGATGCCTCGATCAAAGCGGTGTCGGATCTGTTCCGTAAAGAGGGCAGTGATGCATGGTACAAGTATGATGCCAATGAGATCATGCCCAAAACGGAAGTGTGCGAATGCGGCGCTTCGGATTGGGAGAAAGATCCCGACATTATGGACGTTTGGTTTGACTCCGGTTCTACCTGGAGCGCAGTCTGCCGCGAACGTCCGGAGCTGACCTGGCCGGTTGATATGTATATGGAAGGTGCCGACCAGTTCCGTGGTTGGTTCCAGTCCAGCCTTCTGACCAGCGTTGCCACGCAGGGAATCGCGCCTTACCGTGAGGTTCTGTGCCATGGCTGGGTAGTTGACGCACAGGGCAAGCAGATGCATAAATCCGCCGGTAACGGTATGGAACCGGCCGAAATCATTCGTGATTATGGCGCCGATATCATTCGTTTGTGGGTTGCATCCAGCGATTACACGGTCGATGTACGTGCCGGTAAGGAAATCTTCCGTCAGCTGTCGGAAGCGTACCGCAAAATGCGTAATACGGCACGCTTTATGCTGGGCAACCTGAGTGATTTTGATCCCAATAAGGACGCTGTGGCCGATGATCAGCTGTTCGAGATCGACCGCTGGGCATTGGAAGCTTGCAATACCTTGACGGCAACGATGCGGGATGCCTACGATCATTATGATTTCTCCCGTGCTTATCATGCGCTGTATAACTTCTGCGTCATTGATATGTCCAACTTCTATATGGACGTAATCAAAGACCGCCTGTACTGTGCGGATGACCATGCACGGCGTTGTGCCCAGACAGCTTTGTACCGTATTCTGGTGGACTTCACCAAGTTGCTGGCACCGATCCTCTGCTTCACCAGCCAGGAAATCTGGAGCTATATTCCCAAAATGCCCGGCATGAAGGACTATGTGGTGTTTGAGCAGATGCCGGAAGTCAAAGCTGCAGCCGGTGAAGCGTTTACCGCTAAGTGGGATCGCATTATGGCGATTCGCGATGACGTCAAGAAGGTTCTGGAGCAGGCTCGTGCGGATAAGGTGATCGGTTCTTCTCTGGAAGCTGCACTGACGCTGTATTGCAGCGATGAAATCTACAACCTGCTGAACGCTATTCCCATGGATGAACTGGCAGACTTGTTTATCGTTTCTCAGGTTCACCTGGAAAAAGGTGAAGGCGGCGTGAAGGGCGTTGTAGAAGGCCTTGGTGTAAGCGCAGAGCATGCAGCCGGTGAGAAATGCCAGCGTTGCTGGAAGTACGAGACCACCGTGGGTGAAAATGGTCTGTGCCCGCGTTGCGCAAAGGTTCTTGGTTTGTAATTTTACCTTCAGCGGTGCTTATAGATTTGTAAGCACCGCTGCTTTTTTGGGAGCATGGAGTTTGGGATGATTTTTTCAGTTCTATCAGTGCTGGCAGCTGCTTTGCTGGTGGTTGTTGACCAGTTGATTAAGCGGTGGGCTGTTTTGGTACTGCAGCCGGCAGGGGCCATTACCTTATTGCCGGGGATCGTGGAGTTGCGCTACTATCTCAATGATGGAATGGCGTTTTCCATGTTGGCAGGCAAGCAGACCCTGCTGATTGGCATGACCTCCATCATGCTTGTGTGTGTGCTGCTTTTGTTGCTTTTGCGCAAAATGGGCGCCTGGGAGCGTGTGGCATGGACGCTGATTTTGGGCGGTGGCATCGGCAATCTGATTGACCGCATTCTGAACGGCGTTGTGGTGGATTATATTAACCTGCTGTTTATGAACTTTGCAGTGTTTAACTTTGCTGACATTTGCATTACTTGTGGCGTAGCGCTTTTGGTACTTTGGATTCTGTACGATTCTTACAAGAACGATCGGGCAGAAAAACTTGCCCGGCTGCAGGATGAAAAAGCCGATGGAACAGATTGAAATCATTGCCGGCGAACAGGCTGGCGGACGTTTGGATGCGTGGTTGGCGACACAGTGTGATAATCTGTCCCGAAGCGCCGTCCAGACATTGATTGAACAGGGCTTGATTACAGAGAGCGGCAGACCCGTCAACAAAAAAGATAAAGTGCGCCCGGGGAGCTGTTATTGGATTCAGCTCCCGGACCCTCAGCCGATCGAAGCGGTACCGCAACCCATTCCGCTTTCCGTCGTCTATGAGGATGCGGACTTAATTGTGGTTGATAAACCCAAAGGAATGGTGGTGCACCCGGCGCCGGGCAATCCGGACGGGACACTGGTCAATGCGCTGCTGTATCATTGCCAGGGGCAGCTTTCCGGGATCGGAGGCGCTATTCGGCCCGGTATTGTACATCGGATCGATAAGGATACCAGCGGTTTGTTGGTTGTTGCCAAAAATGATGCGGCCCATCAGGCGTTAAGCGATCAGATGCGGGTACACAGCATTCACAGGGTGTATCATGCGGTGGCTTACGGCAACCTCCGGGAAGAGGAGGGGGCTGTGGAAACCTGGCTTGGTCGGGACCCGCACGACAGGAAAAAGATGGCTGTTGTAAAGGAAGAAGCGGCTGGCGCACGCTATGCCTATACTTCCTGGTGTGTACAGGAGCGTTTTGGAAACTTTACCTATATTGCCTGCAAGTTGAAAACGGGCAGGACCCATCAGATTCGTGTTCATATGGCGTCTATAGGCCACCCGCTGGCGGGGGATTTGGTATATGGCCCCAAAAACGGAATCAAAAATCTGGCAGGGCAGTGCCTGCATGCAAAAGAGTTGGGATTTGTTCATCCGACAACAGGAAAATGGATGCAGTTTGATTCTCCGTTGCCGCCCTATTTTACGGAATTTCTGAATCGGTTAAGAAAGGAACACCGTGCATGAAATCAGCACTCAGCGATTATCTGGTCATTTGTGATATGGATAATACTCTGCTTACCGCCAAAGAAGGCCTTCCGGCGTGTAACCGGACGGTAATTCAATTGTTCATTGAATTGGGCGGTCTGTTTACGGTGGCGACCGGCCGACCGCCGGAGTCCATTCGTGCGGCGCTAGACGGCATTCAGCTTTCGCTGCCGGCGATTTCATGCAACGGTGCTTTGCTGTATGATTTCTCGACTGAATCGGTGTTGCACAGGGCTACGTTGAACCGGGAACAGGCTACAGCGGCCATTGCGGATATTTTGCCGAAATTTCCCAAAATGGGAATCGAGGTGATGGCAGGCGATGGTGAAATGTATGTGATCCACGCCAACGAATATACGCACGCCCATCAGGTGGATGAACATCTGGGCAGCATTGCTTGCCCTATTGAATGCGTGCCTGACGGGTGGGTGAAGGTTGTGTTTGCCTCCGATCCGGAAACAATCCGAAAACTGGGCCAGTACGCCAAAACCAAGTATTATGGTCGTGACAATTACTTTTTGGCTACCAACAATATCTATCTTGAAATTATGCCGGGGGGCGTCAGTAAAGCAACTGGGATGCATGACCTTTGCGCATTGATGAACCGATCTCAGAAAAAGACCATTGTGATTGGGGACTATTACAATGATCTGGAATTGATGCGCGAAGCAGGGTATGCTGTAGCGGTAGCCAACGCGCCGGCAGAAGTAAAAGCGAATGCAGACACGGTGACGACCTGCACCTGTTCGGAAGGTGCGGTTGGAGAGTACTTATACCAATTGATCCGCCGAGTCACCGATGTGTGATCCAAATGTGTACAGCATAGGGAAATGATGGTATGAAAGTAAGCGAGCTGATGAATCCCAAGGGGATTTTGCTGTATGCCAACATTGACAATGCAGCGGATGCACTGGGAATTTTGGTAGAATTGCAGGAAGGAATTGGCGTCATTACCAACGGTACGGCGTATTATAATGCGGTATGCCAGCGCGAAGCCTTTGGCGGCACCACGGCTATTGGTGACGGAATTGCATTGCCCCATGCCGGGAACGCGGGCGTATCAGCACCCGGAATCTCGGCATTGACACTGCGCCATGGTGTGGATTGGGGCGCTCCGGATGGCCAGCCTGTAGATTTGCTGTTTATGATTGCGGTGCCGCCGGAAGAGGATGGCCTGCATTTGCAGATTTTGGCACGGTTGGTCAACCTGTTAAGCCGCACTACCTTGGTAGATGCATTGCGCCATGCCAGCAGTCCACTGCGCTTTTTGGAATTGCTGCAAAAAGCAGAAAACACTTGTTTTGGCGATTGATAGATGGAAAAAACATCTGGCAGAGTTGAACTCTGCCAGATGTTTTTTTGTCTAAATGCAGCACGTTGTACATGGTTCAAGCGAATATAAAAGTATAAATTGTGCAATATGAACATTGCTTTAGGACGGTAAAGTGTGTTATACTTTAAAGCACTAAATCGGCAAACGGCTTTGACGGACGTAATCCGAAAAAGATCCGGATGCTGGTCCTGTCGGGAGGAAGAGATATGAAAAAAGCTGTATCCTTGTTAATGGCTGCAACATTGGGTTTGAGTCTTGCAGCCTGTGGAAGTACCGCAACAAGCAGTTCTTCGGCTGCTGCGTCAGAGACTTCGTCTGCGGAAGCGACGGGAACTGTGTATAAGATCGGCATTTGTCAGCTGGTGCAGCATGATGCGTTGGATGCTGCGACGCAGGGATTTAAAGACGCCCTGGTGGAAAAGCTGGGGGAGGGGAATGTCGAATTTGACGAACAGAACGCCTCCGGTGATACAGCCAACTGTGCGACGATTATCAATGGTTTTGTGTCCACGGACGTGGATTTGATTTTGGCAAATGCGACTGCGCCCTTGCAATCGGCTACGCAGGCTACGGCAGATATTCCGATTCTGGGAACTTCCGTAACGGACTATGCTACCGCTTTGGACATTTCGGATTGGACAGGAACGGTTGGCGGAAATATTTCCGGTACGTCAGACTTGGCACCTTTGGATCAGCAGGCGGCTATGATCCAGGAACTTTTCCCGGATGCCCAAAATATCGGCCTTTTGTACTGCAGCGCGGAAGCAAACTCCGTGTATCAGTGTGATGTGATTGAGGGGTATCTGACGGATGCGGGCTACACGGTCACGCGCTACGCCTTTACAGATACCAACGATGTCACTTCGGTAACACAGACGGCGGCAGATGCATCGGATGTGATTTACATTCCCACCGATAATACGGCGGCTTCCAACACCGAAGCGATTGCCAATGTGGTTCTGCCCGCGAAGGTTCCGGTTGTCGCCGGTGAAGAAGGTATCTGCAAGGGATGCGGCGTTGCCACCTTGTCCATCAGTTACTATGATCTGGGATACCAGACCGGCACAATGGCCTATAAGATTTTGGCGGAAGGTGCGGACATCTCCACCATGCCCGTTGAGTTTGCGCCCAATGTTACGAAAAAGTACAATGCGGCGAATTGCGAAGCGGTTGGTTTGACGGTTCCGGATGGTTACGAAGCAATCAGCGAATAAAATTTGAACAAAGCAACAGCGGGAAAAGGGCCTGCACCCTTTCCCCGCTGTTTTGGTGCTTATGATTTTGAATGTGAATGGAGGAGATCCCGCATGGATTTTCTGACTTCCTTGCTCAATTCTATGCCCGGTGCGGTGGCGCAAGGTCTGATTTGGGGCATTATGGCGATTGGCGTATACATTACTTATCGCGTTTTGGATATTGCTGATCTTACAGTGGACGGCTCGTTGGGGACCGGCGGTGCAGTGTGTGTGGTGCTGGTTTTGAATGGCGTCCCGGTGGGAATTGCTTTGCTGGCTGCGACACTGGCTGGTATGCTGGCGGGCATGGTTACCGGATTGTTCCATACAATTTGCGGTATTCCGGCTATTTTGGCGGGCATTCTTACACAGCTGGCGCTGTATTCCATTAATCTCCGGATTATGGGAGCGGGAACCGGAGGTGGAAAAGCAAACCTGCCCATCAGTGTGGATAAGTATTCTTTGTTGGTATCGGCGCGGTATGTGCGTGAAACGGCAGCCAACAATCCGTTGCTTACGCTGGTCATTTTCTGCGTAATTCTGGTTGCGGTTTTGTATTGGTTTTTTGGCACGGAGTTGGGATGCTCTTTGCGGGCTACCGGCGCAAATCAGAATATGGCTCGCGCACAGGGAATCAATACCAGCAGGGCAAAGGTGTTGGGACTTATGATTTCCAACGGTCTGGTGGCGCTGTCCGGCGGTTTGCTGGCACAGTACCAGGGATTCTCAGATATCAATATGGGACGTGGTGCTATTGTTATTGGCTTGGCTGCGGTGATTATCGGTGAAGTGATTTTCAGCAAGATTTTCCGCAATTTTGCACTCAAACTGACGGCGGCCATCATTGGCGCTATTATTTACTATATGGTCATGACCTTTGTCTTGCGTCTGGGGCTTTCGACCGACGACCTGAAGCTGCTGACTGCTTTGGTGGTGGCGGTATTCCTGACGGTACCGTATTGGAAGGGAAAATACTTTACCAAACCCAGCGTTAAGAAGGGGGAGAAAACCCATGCTTGAAATCAAAAATGTGTATAAAACCTTCAATGCCGGCACGGTAAACGAGAAGGTGGCTCTGAATGGCCTGGATCTCAAATTGGAAGACGGAGATTTTGTTACTGTAATTGGTGGCAATGGTGCCGGCAAATCTACCATGCTCAACGCGGTGGCAGGTGTATGGCCGGTGGATATGGGTAAAATCATCATTGACGGGCAGGATGTAACACGTTTGTCTGAACATAAACGCGCCAAATATATCGGGCGCGTGTTCCAGGACCCGATGATGGGAACCGCAGCAACCATGGGGATTGATGAGAACCTGGCACTTGCGGCACGGCGCGGTTTGGCGCGTACTCTACGGACCGGGATTACAAAAAAGGAGCACGAAGAATACTATCATCTGCTCAAAACCCTGGATTTGGGACTGGAAGAGCGCATGACCAGCAAAGTGGGATTGCTTTCGGGTGGTCAGCGGCAGGCGGTCACGTTGTTGATGGCAACACTGAAAAAACCGAGACTCCTTTTGTTGGATGAACATACGGCAGCGTTGGACCCCAAGACGGCGGCGAAAGTTCTGACTCTTTCCGATAAAATTGTGCACGAAAACCACCTGACGACCTTGATGATCACGCATAATATGAAAGATGCGATCCGCTACGGGAATCGTTTGATCATGATGTATGAGGGACGTGTTATCTACGATGTTCGCGGCGAAGAAAAGGCAAAATTGCAGGTCGGCGATCTGCTGCAACGTTTTGAGCAAGTCAGCGATGGCGATTTTGCAAACGATCGTATGTTGCTTTCTTGATTAGACAAGAGAAAATAGTCAATTAAAAGATCCGGTACGTTCAGTGCTGGGTCTTTTTATATAATAATGAAGACAGCGTACTGTGTGAGTGGCTTGAGAGGTTTGTTTTTGTGTATGATATTGCACCTGAGTCACTGTACAGTTTTTGATAGTGTTGTTTCATAGTCCTGAAGGGAGATATCTATATCTATGTAGCGTTGGTATGTCAGATTGTTGACGAGGAAAAAGCGTAAAATGAAAAATGTCGAAAAAATCTGAAAAAAGTGTTGACAAAGTGGTTTCCCGGTGGTATTATAGTCAAGCTGTCCGGCGCGAGAGCGACACGGAAAGCCGCTGA
>ERZ809224.47-NODE-47-length-148676-cov-31.994099_pt1 | contig 148676 bp, 159 predicted proteins | sample MGYA00520513_ERZ809224 | MGnify/ENA primary metagenome ERZ809224 (study PRJEB31576, sample SAMEA3212658) | Homo sapiens | biome: human-gut; feature: human gut; material: fecal | place: Sweden | collected 2012 ... | reverse complement strand
AATTAGGGTTTTCATAGATAACTTTTTTAGTGTCTACTTTTTGTTGACAACTTCATATGAAAATACTAACTTTTTTTCTTTTTCTTAATCTTATACTTGCATTTTAGCTTTTTTTTTGTTATCATATAACAGTCAAGTAGATAATGCCGATGTGGCGGAACTGGCAGACGCACCAGACTCAAAATCTGGCGGGAAACCATGTGGGTTCGAGTCCCACCATCGGTACCAGTGATTTTATTGTTCGAACTAATAGAGTAGTTTAACGCAGATATCATTCTAAAAAGAATGATATTTTTTATTGTGAAAATAGTGTGAATTTTTCTATATCTGTTTGACAAACAGTATGATTTTTTGATATCATATATAGAACGTATATTTTAGTACGTTTTACGAAATTTATTCATTGAATGTATTAATGATCAATAATATTAATCAAAAATATTTTATTTAGTAAAGATAATTTTAATTCTGGTATTAAAATTCAAAGTATTATTAAGAAATATAAATTTTTAATTTATATATAAACAAAAGCAAACATAAGAAAGGAGAGGATAGTTTGCCTATTTTATCAAATTTGTCAAAACTAAAATTAGTTTTACAAAAGGTGTTACCGAATTTAAAAGTAACAGGAAAAAAATGTATAAAAGTATTACCTAATGTTGCAATTCCAATAATCATTATGTCATTTATTCAAAAGTATTTTGGCGTACAGAATGGACCTATGGGAATTGTATTAGTGTTTATATGTATGTTTAAGGTAAATCAAATAAAAACACCAGAATCATATTTGAAAATGTCTATTTTTTTAATTATTATTTCTGTATTTGCAAGTATAGCGAGTTTAAATTTAATGACATCAATCTTATTAAATTTAATTATTCCTTTTTTAATAATTTACCTTACTACAACAAAAGGAAAAGAATCTAACTATTTTGTATATGGTTATGAATATATAATGTTACAGAGTTATCCTATTCAGATATATCAGATACCACAAAGGATTGCAGCAGTTGTAGTAACATTAGTCTTAGGATATGTATTTATGAAAATTTATAATAGGAATCATAAATTTGATAAAGACTTGGTTTGTGATGGAGATTTAATTATAGAAAACTTTGAAAAAATAAAAAACAAAATTAGAAAAAACAGAAATACAAATATAAAAGAAAAAATAAGCATAAAGGATAAAAGAGTAAGATTTGCAATACGTACAGCTTTTATATTATGGATTACTTGCATTTTTATGGACAGAATACCCGATAGGAATATTAGGAGTTATTGGTTACCTTTAATTACATATGGTTGTTTAGAAATAGATTATCAAAAACAAAAAGATAAATTATTAGCTCAAATAGGAGGGGCTACAATAGGTATTGCAATTTTTATTGTTATTTTCCATTGGATTCCAACAAATGCATTACTTGTTTTTATGACAATGGCATTTACAATACTTTTTTCAGTTGAAAATGATTATTTAAAAAAGACTATAGGAACTATATTAGGTATGAGTTTTGCACTTCCTACATTTGGAGAAGTAGGAGCAATTTTACTAAGATATACATATGTTATATGTGCTATAGGTATTGTATATATTGTTGAACATTTAAGAAAAGTTGTTAGAAAAGTAGAAAGGTATTTATGCTTATAGTAAATAAAGAGTTTTAACAATTGAATATTATGTAAATATATGGTATAATAAAAAAGTCAACATCAAAGAAAAGGAGAATGAGTATGAAGAATGACAAGATGAAACATGACAACAAAGAGTTGCGTGATATTAGCGCAATTTCTAAAGAAGATGGAATGATATTCTATTCTTCATTCGTGGAGGTGGAAACGACTACTAGTGAAGATCGGACAGTAAAGGTGGAAGTGCGCCCAAGACATCCACTTGAGATGTTTTTTGGAATGGTGAGCACGAAGCTTGCAGATAGCATTAACATAAGAGAGGTTAAAACATTTGAAGTAAACCTCGTGACATGTGTGCTTCTGCTGTTATCGATTTTAGGAAAAAATCCTGGAGCAGTGGTTGCGGTAATTTTACTGCGATTTACGATGCTTAGAAATTTGCTAAACGTCGTATGCATGTCATTTCAGATGAAGCTTGGAAAAAGCAAAAGTCTTGGAAGATACCATGCAGCAGAACATATGGCAGTTAATGCGTATAATGACCTAGGACGAGCTCCGACCTTGGAAGAAGTACGGACATATTCAAGATTTGACGAAAACTGCGGAAGTATGAGGGAATTTAGAAAAATAATATCTGTGCTACCTCAAATAGTAGTGCTGTGCTTTTGCACAAGAATTTATGGAATTGCCTATATAATTTGTGTAATTGTAGCATCGGCGATCGCTGTTTGGGGAATGGACGCAAAGGTAAAAAAGTATTTGCAGATCCTCATAACAAATAAACCAACTGACATAGAACTGAAAAATGCAGTAGAAGGTATGAAAAAGTTGGAAGAAACGTTAAAGGATATGCCGTCTTCTGATATCCCTAGGATAAGATTCATTGGAGGGATATTGTTTTAACCACTACGGAACTCCTACAAAAAAAGCAAGCTCAAATTTGAGCAAGAGTTAGCGAGCTAGACTGTAAAAAGTTTGGCTCGCTATACTTTTATAGTATAAGCAAAATATATGGTATAAATTATATAAAAAAATATAAAATGAAAAATCTAGAAGATATTAGAATATCAAGGAAAAAAAGATAAAAATATTTACTAAATTTCCTTGATTTATTTTTTGACAAATGGTACAATATTTAGGTAAAAGTATATAATTATATACTTTTGGTACAATTATAAAAATGGTGATAAAAAATGCCAATATACACAAAAGCAGGATTACCTGTAAATGAAATTTTAAGAAAGGAAAAAATACAAATTCTAGAAGAACTAGAAGGAAAAGAAAATAACGGAATTTTACAAGTAGCAATATTAAATCTAATGCCTTTAAAAGAGGATACAGAATTACAATTATTAAGAAAATTATCTACATCAGGGAAAAACATAAAAATAACTTTTGTTAATGTTACATCATATATTAGCAAAACAACAGCTCCTGAACATATGGAAAGATTTTATTCAACATTCGAAGAAATAAAGAATAAAAATTTTGATGGATTAATTATAACAGGAGCGCCTGTAGAACAAATGAATTTTGAAGATGTGATTTACTGGAATGAATTAACTAAAATAATGAAATGGTCAGAAACACATGCAAAATCTACTTTACATATTTGCTGGGGAGCACAAGCAGGACTTTATTATCATTATGGAATTAATAAACATTTAATAGATAATAAGATGTTTGGAATATTTAATCATAAAATAGATGATCACAATTCCAAAATCCTATTTGGATTTGAAGATGGATTTAAAGCACCACATTCTAGACATACAACAGTATATAAAGAGGATATAGAAAAGATACCTGAACTTGAAGTCATATCTGAATCAGATAAAGCAGGGGTATTCATAGTAGAAAATAAAGAGAAAAATCAATTATTTGTCACAGGACATCTAGAATATGCTGTAGATACCTTGGACAAAGAATATAAAAGAGATATATCTAAAGGATTAAAAATAGAAATTCCAGAGAATTATTATATGGATAATAATCCAGAAGAAAAACCAATATTTAGTTGGAAAGAAAATGGCGACAAATTATATTCTAATTGGGTTAATTATTATCTAATAAATAATTAGAATTTTATATTATTTTCTATTGATATTTTTATAATAGTATTATATGATTAGCAAAGAAAAAGTTAACGAAAAGATTATTTTGAAAATAAGGAGGAAATACCAAGAGATGAAGAAAAAAATAGCTGCAATATTTATGACAATCATACTAACTCTAATGATGTTAACAATAAATATAAATGCAACAAATATCCAAGAAAATAATGGAGTAATACCATTAAATAATGATGTAACACCAATTCAACAAGAAGTACAACAAACAACAACACAAACACAAGAACAAGCGCAGCAACAAGCAACAAATACAACACCTGATTTAAAAAATGATGCTACAGTTAATTTAGTAGAGATAAAAGATAAAGAACTTGAAACATTAAAAGATTATCAAGATTCTTATGGTGATAATACATATGGTTTAGTTGCATATTTATTGAATATAATTAGAATTTACAGTATACCATTTGGATTCGTAGGAATTGCTATTAGTGGTATCTATAGATATATAATTGGAATAAGAAAACTAGACGTTAGAGATAAAGGTTTTGGAGCTATGATAGGTATAATAACAGTAATGGTTATTTGTCAAATCTTACCATTAGTGTTTGCAATAGTTGTAAAAGGCTGGAGGGGTTAACAAATGAAAGTATTATTTGCCGTAAATAATGAAAGTATTTCTGAATCTATTATAAAGAAATATCAGCAAGAATACAAAGAGATTATAACAAGTAAAAACGTATATTATTTTGATGCAATAACAAGAGAACTACAAAAAGATAAAACTTATGACAGGATTGTTATTAGTGAAGATGTTGAACCATTTGCTAATAATAATTATGGAGTAATTGATAAATTTATTTTTGAAAGATTAGATAGTATTAGTGATGAAGCAACAGGAAATAATGGACAAGATATACCAATAATATTAATATGTGCAGATAGAAGATCTAAATCAGAAAATATATTAGTAAAAATATTTGGAATAGGTATATATAATGCGCTACTTGGACAAGATAGAACAATATCAAATGTTTGTGAATTAATGAATAAACCTCGTAGTAAAAAAGAGGCTAAGGTCTATTATAGAATAGAGGCTGATGATGTTGAATATAAATCAGAAGCTGAAGGTGATGTAAACGAAGTAGAAATTCAAAATATATTAAATCACTATAAAAAATTAGGAAAAAATGAAGATGAATATGTAAAAAGTTTTGATAATATAGCAGGACAATATACTGATGCACAATTAAGAGTTATATGTAAATTCTTACCATTAAATGTAAAAGCAGTATTAGAGGAAAGTTCACCTAAATACCAAGAATTAATTACTTTTGGAACAGTAACACCAAGTTCTATGCAAACCGGAAAGAAAATAAAACATCCTAAATATGTTCCTAATGAAGATTATTATAAATCTAAAAATAGTAAAAATAATATTCAAGATGTAAAAAAGGATATTACAACAAAAAATATAGGTAAATCTGAGTTGACAAAACCTGTTATTATACCAACTATAGCAGGAGTAAAAAAGGAAGAAAAACAAACTTTAACAAATGAAAGTGATAAAAATAAGACAAATACTGTAGAAGTGAAAAAGAATAAAGAAGTAGAAGAAAAGAAAAATAATAGCTTAAATACAAATGAAATAGAAGATATTTTACAATCAGTTGAAATTGATATTTCAGATACAACAGATTCTTCTAATGATAGTAAAAAGGTAGAGCAAGTAGAAGAGGCACCAAAAAAGAGAAGAGGAAGACCTAAGAAAATTAAAACACAAGAAGAAATTGAAGCTGAAAACAAACCAAAAAGAGGTAGAGGAAGACCTAAAAAAGTTCAAGTAGTTGAAAAAGTAGAGGAACCTGAAGAGGACGAAGAAGCAGTTGATTTATTTGGGTTAGGAGAAGAGGAAGAAAAACAAGAAGACAATAATGGAGAACTAGTATTGCCAGGACTTGATGAAGAAAATGATGATAGCAATGAAAATGAATTAGTTTTACCAGGATTAGATGATGATACTGATGATAATAAAGAAGATGAAGAAACAGTTGATTTATTTGGGCTAGGAAGTGACGAAGAAGATTCTAATACATCTAGTTCAAATAGTGATATAAATAATATTTCAAATCAAAATAGTAACCAAATAAATAATAATTATAGCAATGTTGGTTTTGATACATACAGCAGCAATAATGATATATCTGCTAATGAGATAGAAAAAACAAGAAATAATAATTATGGTGATGAAAATTTAAAAAATCTTATTAGTATGACAAATAAATTAGTTGCGTTTGTTGGAACATCTAAAAATGGAACATCATTTATTGTTAATAGTATGGCAGAAATATTATCTAAAAAAGGAATTAAAACAGCCATATTAGATTTAACACAAAATAAAAATTCATATTATATATATACTCAAAATGATGAAGAATTAAGAAAAATTGCATATACATGTATAGATGGTTTAAATAATGGTGTAACTCAAGGTATAGAAGTTAGTAAGAACTTAACTGTATATACAACTTTACCAGATAGACATGATGAATTTAATAGTTTTGAAAATATTTTAAAAACATTAATGCAAAATTATTCGTTAGTATTAATGGATTGTGATTATGAGACAAACTATGCATATTTTAATTTAGCAAAAGAAATTTATTTAGTACAAAGTTTTGATATTCTAACTATTCAACCATTAACTGCATTTTTAAGAAATCTTAAATCAAGAAATATCTTAGACCCTAATAAATTAAGAGTGGTTTTAAATAAAGTTTTAAGAGTTAGAAGTATATCAGAGAGAGTTATAATAGGTGGAATGTCATCATACAATGATCCATCAATGTCATATATGACAGAACTTTTTGATAAAGATAATATACAATATTGTTCAATACCTTTTGATCAAGAGGCATATTCAAGGTATTTGGATGGATTAGTTAATTGTGAAGTATCAACAAAAGGCTATCCTAAAAATATTATGGCAGCATTAGAAAAATTAGGAAATATGATTTATCCATTATTAAATAATGATAAACCAGCAAATAAATTTAATGCGTATAATACAAATACAAGTAATTTTTCAAATGATATGAATGAAACATTAAACAAAATGAAAAATAGATATTAATATATATATAATATAAAAAATATTAAACGAAAGTAGAAGAGGTGATATCTTTTGATAATAGCAGTAATATTAATACTAGTGGCCATAACAATAGGATTAATGTTATATAATATATCTATAAATAAGAAAATAGAAAATTTTAATAATATAAATCAAAGGGTTACTAATTTAAATATATTGCAAGATTTTATGGATACAATAAGTAAAGCAGCAACAGTAGAGGAAAAAATTAATCAGATAAACAATATTCTTATCGAAAGATATCAAATAAAATATTCAACAATAGTTGTATATGATGGAACTAAGTATATTGTTAAAGCCTCAAATGTTGATGAGAAACATTGGGATGCATTAAGTGATTTACAATCAGAACCTTTATTTTCAGAAAGTATACAAACATCAATTCCAAAATATGTAACTGTAGAAGGTGAAAATGAAAGATTACCATATCAAAAAATGGAATTTGCAAGAGCAAAATGTGCAATGTTTTTCCCTTTATATATAGACAATGTTTATATAGGATATTGGTTAATTGAAGGAAGTAAACCACATGAATTTGACTCAATGGATACAACTATATTAGAAGTTATAAGAAATAATATTGTTTCAATACTTAGAACTGTTGAAAATCAAAAAATAATAGAGTCAATAGTTAGAGATGATAAATTTAGTAGTTTAAAATCAGCAGAATATCTATATGGAGAAGGAAGAAAGATTATTGATCATTATACGACTTCGACGGTATGCATGTATAGAATTTCAAATCTAGAAAAAATTAATGAAGATATAAGCAGAAAAACAGGTGATAAAGTTATTACAAAAGTAACAGAAGTAGTAAAATCTAATTTGTCAAATGAATATGTATTTGTAAGATACATGGGTCCTAAATTTGCAATTGTATTTTCTGGAGTGGATAAAGAAGCTGTAATGGGATTCATGGAACAAATAAAAGAACAAGTTGAGAATATAGAAGTTGAACCTGTTGATGTTGAGTTTGAAACAGAAGAAGATGATGAAGATATAGTAGCAAAACCAAAGATAAATGTAATAATGTCTACATACTATAAAGGAACAGCTTTAGAAGGAGTTCTAAAGAAGCTTGAAGAATATTTGGATAGCGCAGATAAGAATGAAAATGAAATAAATGAATTATAGGGAGGTATGTAATATGTCAGTTATGGACGAAACAGTAAGTTTTAAAGTTGAGAGAGATAAAAGCATTAAGGCAAGAGAGATACTTAAGGAAGTATATAATGCCTTACAAGAGAAAGGCTACAACCCAATAAATCAAATTGTAGGATACATTCTTTCTGGGGATCCTACATATATAACAAGTCATAATAATGCTAGAAACTTAATTAGACAAATAGAAAGAGATGAGTTATTAGAAAAAATGGTAAAAAATTATATAGGGTTAGATGATTAATATGAGAAAAATTGGTATAGACTATGGTGATAGCAGAGTGGGAATAGCTATAACTGATGAATTGGGAATAACAGCTCAAGGACTAGAAACAATTCATCATAATGGTAATGACAAAATAGTTTTAAAAAGATTAGAAGAAATTTTTGATGAGTATGATATTGATACTATAGTTATAGGAATTCCTATTAATATGAATGGAACTAAAACAGAAAGAGTAGAAGTTACTGAAAAGTTTATTCATAAATTAAAATGTAAGTTTAATACTGTAAAAATAGAAAAAATTGACGAAAGACTAACTACTGTAGCAGCACATAGAACAATGAATTATTTAAATATAAACAAACATAATAAAAAAAATATAGTTGATACCATATCCGCAGTATATATATTAGAAACCTATATGAATAAAATAGAAAAAAACAATAATTAAAAAGATATTAATATTGTAGAAATACAAAAAAATATATATTATTTTGAAAGGAGAATACAAATGAATAATGATGAAGTTAACCAAGTTTCAAATGAAGAAAACGGAGAGGAATTAGATAATATAATAGTACTTAATGATGAAAACGGTGAAGAAATTGAATTTGAATTTCTTGATTTAATAGAATATGAAGGCGAAGAATATGTAGTATTATTGCCAAATGATGAAGATGATGATGCTGGTGAAGTTGTAATATTAAAATTAGAAGACAGCGATTCAGAAGATGAAGAATCATATGTAAGTGTTGAAGATGAAGATGTATTACAAAGTGTATTCGAAATATTCAAAGAGAAATTCAAAGATGAATTTAATTTCATAGACGAATAATATTATTTAAATTAAAGGCACTCTTATAAAGGGTGCTTTTTTTATATAAAAGTACTTGTATTATAAATTAATTATGATAAAATATATTTATGTATAGATATTCAAAGGAGGAAAATTTATGAAGAACTTTTCAAGTTGGTTGATAGCAATGTTTGCACTTATGTTTTGGGCATTCAGATTAGTAGGAACGCTAATGTATAGTATAGGAAAAGATTTTATGTTTGCACCAGCAAGTATGAGTTTTGAAATAGCATTGTTATTTATAACATTTATATGTATTTGTTTTATGGTAAAAAGAAAGTTATTGGCAGCATTAATATATTGTGCAGCACATTTTATATATTATGGTCCAGCATTTGCAACTCACTTTATGCAAATGATAAATGGAAGTTTATCAACAGAATTATATATGGGTACATTATTTGAGTTATTTGCATTAGGACTTGCAATAGCAGCTTTATTTGATGTATTATTAGACAAAAATAGAAAGGCACATCCAAAAGATAAGAAAACAGATTGGTTTTATACAAATAAAGACTATGATAGAAAACTTGATGAGAGAGCCGATAAAAATAATTATAGAACTTTATAGTATATGTAAATATATTTAGTATGGACTTTAAAGCATTCTTTAAAGTCCATATTTAAAATAAATATAAATGATTATTTAAGTAGAAGAGAGAAATAAATGAAAATACTAATAATTGGAATTGTAGCAAGTGGGAAAACGACATTAGCAAAAAAATTATCTAAAGAATATAATATAAAACATTATGAAATAGATTTAATAGTTCATGATGATAAAGATAATTATAAAAGAACAAATGAAGAACAACAAAATTTAATAAAGAGGATAAATGAAAATGATAATTGGATAATAGAAGGTACACTAAGAAAAAATTTATTTAACTTATTACAACTAGCTGATATAATAATATATTTAGATATACCACTAATGGTTAGAAAAAGAAGAATTTTAACAAGATTTATAAAGCAAAAGCTTAGAATAGAGAAATCCAATTATAAACCAGATTTAAAGATGCTAAAAAATATGTATAAATGGACAAAAGATTTTGAAAAAAATAAAAAGGAATTTGAAAATACAATATCAAAACCTGGTAAAAAAATTATAGTTTTAAAAAGTAAAAAAGAAATAGAAAGTTTTAAGATACAATAAAATTATGTAAAGGAAAGAAAAAAGAGATGAATGGAATAATATTTGATTTAGATGGTACTTTATGGGAAGTTATAGATTCAACAAAGGAGAGTGCAGATGTGATTACTAAAAAACATAATTTGCCGGAAATAACAAGAAAAACAATATGTAGTGTTTTTGGACTAGGTAAATATGATTCTGCAAGAAAATATTTTCCTAATATAGAAATAAATAAAGCAATGGAATTATTAGATGAAATTGCAAAAGTAAATATACAAAACTTAAGAGAAAAAGGCGGAAATATATATCCTAACATAGAAAAAACATTATTAGTTTTAAAGAATAATTTTAATTTATATATTGTTAGTAATACAGCTGAAACAGAATATATAGAAGCTTTTTTAGAATCTTCTAAACTAAAAAGATATTTTACAGATTGGATTGCAGCAAGTAGCTTAAATTTAACAAAAGGAGAGGCAATACAAAAAATAATTAAAGATAATAATATAATAAATTCTGTATATGTAGGTGATACATCTAAAGATTTAGAGGCAACTTTAGAGGCAAATATTCCTTTTATACATGCTAGATATGGATTTGAGAAAGATCTAAATTGTAAATATTATATAAATGATTTTTCAGAATTACCAGCAGTTATAGAAAAGGTGACAAAAAGATAATAAATGTTTATAGTTACTATTTAGTAAAAAGATTGTATATATTTATATATAATCTTTTTACTTTATTAATATGTAAATTTATGGTATAATTATTAAGAATTTATTTAAATAATAGATAATAAAAAGGCAAAAAGATTAATAGAAAGAAGAGTGTAGTTAATGTCTATTTATTGTATGATTGAAATTGCATTTGATAAAAAAAGTGAAGTAGATAAAGTTACAGAAGAATTGTTAAATAGAAAAATAGCAGTAAGTTGCCAAGTAGTTGAAAGCAAAAGTTACTGGAATTGGAAATCACAAAGAGAGAGTAGTAAAGAATATTTAATGTTTGTAAAAACAAAAAAAGAGTTTGAAAAAGAAATATATGAAGTAGTTAAAAAAATTCATAGTTATAGTTGTTTTGAATTTGCAACATTTAACTTAGAAAGTTGTAATGATGATTATTTGAAATGGATAGATAATGAAACAAAAAAATAAACATAATTTAAAAGAAGAGGTGAATTTTATGGGAGAAAATACAAGCCAAATGAATATTAATTGGTATCCTGGACATATGGCTAAAACTAAAAGACAAATTATAGAAGATTTAAAACTTGTTGATATAGTAGTTGAAATTGTAGATGCAAGAATTCCAATGTCAAGTATGAATCCGGATATAGAAGGATATATAAAAAATAAAGATAGACTTATTGTGTTAAATAAATATGACTTAGCAGATGAAGCGCAAAATAAACTATGGGTTAATAGATTTAAATCTAAAGGATTAGAATCAGTATTAGTAAATTCGAATAACGGAGACGGAATAAATGCAGCAATAAAGAAAATAGAAGAAATTTATGAAAAAGCTCAAGCTAAATATCAAAATAAAGGTAGAATAGGAAAAGCTATAAGAGTAATGGTAATAGGTATACCTAATGTAGGAAAATCTTCATTTATTAATCGTATTTCAAGAAGAAATTCTGCAACTGTTGGAAATAGACCTGGTGTTACTAGACAAAAGCAGTGGATTAGAATTAATAGTAATATAGAATTATTAGATACACCTGGAGTGTTATGGCCAAAATTTCAAAACGAAGAAATAGCTCTTAATTTAGCCTACACAGGAACAATTAAAGATGATGTATTAGCTACAATAGAGGTTGGATTTAGCTTATTGAAATATTTAATTAATAATGATAGAGACAAATTAGAAATAAGATATAAACTTAATAATGATGAAATTAATGAAATTTTAAATAGTGATTTAGAAGAAAATGAGAAAGCATTAGAAATTTTGCATTTAATAGGAAAGAAAAGAGGAGCAATTATTTCAGGAGGTAATATTGACGAAGAAAAAACAGCAAAGATAATATTAGATGACTTTAGAAATGGCAAAATAGGCAGAATAACTATAGAAAAATTATAATAGATTATGAGTTTAATTAAGAAAAGAGGATTAAAATTGGAATTAATAGATAGAAAAAGGGAAGAAGCAGATGTAAATACAATGTCACCTCTAGTATGGGCATATATTGGTGATAGCGTTTATGAATTATATATTCGAATGCATTTAGTTAATAGTTCAAAAGCTAAGCCTCATAAATTGCATATTGAATCAATAAAATATGTTAAAGCAAAGGCTCAAGCTGATATATTGAAAAGAATTGAAAATAACTTAAGTGAGAAAGAGTTAGAAATTATAAAAAGGGGAAGAAATGCAGAAAATCATCATCTTCCTAAAAATGCAACAGTACAAGACTATATGTATTCTACAGGATTTGAAGCTCTTATAGGTTATTTATATTTAACCAAACAAGATGAAAGATTGCAAGAAATTTTAAAAATGTGTATAGATGATTAGAAAACAAATAAAGTAAAAAATAAAAAGATAATTTTAAAAATTATCTTTTTTGTTTTTGGTGACCCCTACGGGAATCGAACCCATGATTCAGCCTTGAGAGGGCTGCGTCTTAACCGCTTGACCAAGGGGCCAAAATATATAACATATATATTTATACCATAAATGTACTATATTAGTCAAGTATAGTAATGAGAAAATAAAAAATAAAAAATTTTAAAAAAAGTATTGACAATGTCATATAAAAAGTTTATAATATTAATTGTTCCGCAAATGAGAATAAAATGCAGGTGTAGTTCAATGGTAGAATTCCAGCCTTCCAAGCTGGCTATGCGGGTTCGATTCCCGCTACCTGCTCCAAATTGTAAAACGGCATAAGAGCCGTTTTTTTGTGCTTATAAATCATATAAAAACCAATTTGCCATAAAATAGAAGTGGACAAAATAAAAACAAAATGCTATACTATAATCATGCGGGTATAATTTAGTGGTAGAATGTCATGCTTCCGACCTGATAGCGCGAGTTCGATTCTCGCTACCCGCTCCATAATGCATTTTCGTCGAACCACTTGTAATTATTGATACAAGTAGGTTTGAAAAAAACAAAAGTGAATATCATTTCACAGATATAAGTCGATTTAGTCGGCTTATTTTTTGCTTTTTGGAAATAAAAGTAAATAATAGCCTCGAAATGTTGAAAAAAGGAGGTTTTTGTGATATGATATCTACAGTAAAAAGAGAAATAGCAATAGAAAAAGAATTACGTTCTAAGATTGAATGGGCTTGCACTTTTAGTAATTGTGAACCAAAGATAAAGAATGGTAATTTGAGAATGGTTGAAAAAACTAATATTGCTTATGTAGAGCCACATAGTGTAGTCATTAAAGGTAAATTGTATTTATTCTTTAATGAACATGAATTTTTTTACATAGGTAATTTAGCTAATAAATACCCACTCTCAAAATTAAGAGATTTTATCAGCGGTAACTAATACTAGAAGTTTTCCCTTTATCAGCAAGTATGAAAGTTAAATAATAAGATGAAATTTAAGTGTTAGTTAGCAAAAGGCTTTCTAGCACTTTTATGTTTTTTTAGGGAGGTTTTAGATGGAGAATTTAGACAATCCATTTTCAGAAGAAAAGAAAATCGCAGGTATTTATATTAGAGTAAGTACCGAAGATCAAGCAAGGGAAGGTTTTAGTTTAGGAGAGCAAGAAGAAAAATTAAGACAATTATGCAAATACAAAGGATTTGAAGTATTTAAAGTTTATAAAGATGCAGGAATATCTGCTAAAGATAAAATTATTAACAAACTATAAGAGGAAAAAGAAATTATAAAGGCTCAGTTACACAAATTTAAAGAATTTTGGCATAGTATTATGGGACATTTTCATAAAAAGATTTGTTATGATAAAGATAATAACTATAAAATTGTTAGTGATGACCTATATAAGAATGGTATCTTTACTGATAACGAGAATGAAATTGCAAATAACATAGCTAGAAAAGTAAAGCCAAAAGACGAAATTAATAAAGATAAAAATAATAGAAAGAAAAACAATACAAGATTTTAATATGGAGGTAATTAGAATATGGAAAATGAAAAAGTTGAATATTTAATAAGTATGATAAATGATATGAATATAAAAGATAAATTAAGACTAGCAATATGCATGAGCCAAAGCAAATGGTCAGGTCTTATATACAATACTAAAGAAAACTATGAAAAATTTGATGCTATGCTTAAAGAAGTTGATGAAGAATATAAAACTACTTTAATAAACTTTGCAAAATATAAACTTGTAATGTTTGCAATGGCTAAACTTATGGAAATGGAAACAACAGAACAAAATAAAGTAGCATTATATTTATTTAACAATATAAATCAATAATTTATAATATGGCAAAAGGTGACTATATACTAGTCACCTTTATTTCATTTTACAATAATTCCAAACTAATTCTTTATTTTTTTATTTTGAATAGAGTTTTGGAAAATTGAATTGATTTTTTTTGATATTTTCCCAAGTTCAATTACCTTTTCATGTTCGCTTTTATTTCTTAAATCTATAACTTTATTATTTTTTATTTTTTTCATCGTTCTTCTCCAATAATATTTTTTTCTTTCAATTTATCCTGTCTTCTTAAAATATCTTGTCTGGAATTAGTAGATTGTTTTATTGCATTAGCAGTTTTTACATTAGGAACTGAAATATTACTTTGTTCTTCCATTCTTTTTTTATCTATATATTTTCTTAAAAAGTTCATTTTATCTTGAGGTGCATATTCTAAAATACTTTCTACACCATATCTACTGATATAATGTTCAACCTTTTTTACGAATCTCAAAACATCATTACTATTTGGGTTGCCTTTTAGTTCTTCTGACATATTGGCTATTTTTGCTTTCTCACTCTGTTTAACTTTTTCTCTATCTATTACTACAATAGGAATACCAAACTCGCTTGCAGCTTTTTTAGATTTTTCCCAAACAGGATCATTTTCTAATCCATCCAAATCCATGTCACTTTGACCTTTTACATAAACAATATAATCTGGTTGCATTTTAGTCATTTGTCCATTTTCATCAATTCCCAAAGTGTTTATTACTACTTCATTATAGCGATTATCTGTATTCATTTCCAAAGTAGATGGTATCATATAAGATCCGTCCAAATCATTATAAATATCATCTCCTGCATAAAATGGAGTGTGTGCGTCATGTGGGTATATCGCATCAAATGAGTAATTATTAGTACCTTGTGCAAATCCAAATGTAACTTCAATTTCATTATCTTGATTTAAAAGATTTTCATCTGTCATATACGATGTACATGTATAATATCTTAAATCTTTTCTTCCATGCTCTGCATCTTTTGTCATACGGTTCCAAATATCTCGTGAATTTTCATTTGTAGCACCTACACGTTTAACAATTATAGAAAAATCTGTATTAGCATCAAAAACTTCAATATTTTTTCCTTTATATGTGGTATTTCCTACCTTGTCATCTTCTTTAGGCATATATAAATTTTCTTTATATAATTGTTCAAACATTTCTTTTGTTTCTTCAACTAGATATGTACTTGAAGATAAATCTGTTTGCACTAGTATATCTAAGTTACCAATTTGATTTAAAATATTAATATCATTACTTTTAAAAATGTTTTTTATTGCCTTAATTTGCTCAATTATATTTGCTTGATAGTCATCATTAACAGATATACTATCTATATCAGAAGAGAATTTATTTACAATATTAAATGCTTCTTCTAAATCCATATTATAATATTTTTGTAATAAAGCTAACTTCATTCTATCTAATTCAGATAATTGATTAAAATGTCCAAGATATTTGCTTATCGGAGCAGTTAATTGCTCATCATCTAAACTAGGGTTAGTTAATATAGTATCACATACTAATTCTTTAATTTCTTCAAAATGTTCTAATTCTTTTTTATTAGTAATATTAAATATATTATTAGAATATCTAATTTCTTTTTGTTTTATACTTTTATCATCCAGTCCCTGTTTAAAATATTTATCAAAAACTGATTTTGAGTAGCACTGTTTTGAAAGAAGGAAAGTCAACGTTTCAAGATCTTCAGCTGTTATTTTATTACCCTGTTTTGCTTGTTCATATAAGTCATTAATTAGTTCTCCATAATAACCATCAGATAAATTTTCAACTATATTTTTTTCAAATCTATTCCATCTATCTGTTTTTTGTGATACTAATTGTGCAATTTTATTATATAGACTATACTCATAATCATTTAAACTTAATATTCTATCTTGAAATCTCGAATTTTTTGCAATCAATTGCATTTTATAATTAGGTATACTTTGATATTGGTCTTTAAGCAATTCTCCATTTAAAGATTGCAAAATAGTATTATCCTTAGCATATAACTGACTGACTCTTAATAATTTGCCTTGTAAATCTTGCTCTTCTGTAAATAGCGCATCTAATTCTTCATCACTAAAAAATTTATTAAAAAATTTTTCCAAATTTGTTGGAGTTACATTTTCGAATACATATTGAAATAACTTGAAATTATTCTTTAATACATTAGTACATTCCTCGTTGTATGTTAAACTACTTACAATAGTTTCATTATCAATTCCTTTTTGTTTCAATAAATTAATATAACTCTCTAAAAATCCTTTGTTTTTCAATAATTCTGCACTTAATATGTTTTTTGTTAAAACTCCATCTATATTATTTTCTAATAAATCTCTATAATAATTTTCAGCAAGTCTATCAATTTGTTTTAGATGCATTGGCGAAGATTCTGTTATCTTATAACCTTTTTCAATTACCAAATCTAATAATTTTTCTCTAAATTCAACATCTAGTAATAGGCTTTCATCTAAATTTTCTAGTAAATATGATAGTTTCACTTGACTAGATAATGTTCTTCGTGTGAATAAATTATTTTTATCAGTATTATCATTAGTATTTTTTTGCATTTCAACATATTGTAATATTGCTTTTTTTGCATGTTCACTCACTAAAACAAGTGTACTATCTTTTCCAAAAGTATATCCTCTTTTAAAAGCAGTATCAATGATTCCATTAGATGGAAGTTGTTGTTGGAGTAATTCTTCTAATAGTATATCGTCTGATACTTGGTCTAGATATAGTACATTTACTTTTATAGTTTTTAAAATCAAATCTCTATTTTGCTTTAAAAATTCTGGTGAACTCTCAGATAAAATATAGTCTTTATTTACTTTTGACTTTATAAATTCAACTACATTATTTACTATTTTTTTTATTCCTCTTTTATCGCTTTTGGCAATCAAAGATTTCTCTTTTTCCATTATTTTCTCCTTTGAATTTCACTAATTCTAGTATATGTTATCATTCTTTAATATTTTTTTCAATCTTTTCTATTTATTTTTAAAAATTTGCTGTTAGTATTGATAAATTAAAAAAGTTATGTTAAAGTAAAGTCAATAAATCGAATTATATAAAAAGAGCAATTACATTGTGCTTATATTTTTTCGCATACCTGTTTCGAAATCGCTCCACAATAAAAACAACTTATGAACTATAAGAGTTTATAAGTTGTTTTATATATAATAGAATAAATTATTATGTTTACAGAGATATTAAGAGAAAAGTAAAATTTACTAGCTTAATAAGGGAAAATAATGAGTTTATATTAGTAAATTTGACCATATTTACTAATTATGTTAATATATAATTGTAGCTTTTTAATGATTTATAGATGCCTATTATATGGGGATCTAAAAAGAAAGGATGGACACCATGAAAAGAAAAGTCGTCTTAGCTCTTACACTGATAATGAGCACAATGTTACTAGCAGGATGTACGGAAGCAGAGCGTGTATCGTACAATCTGTCTGAAGAGGCAGACAATTTCAATGTTTGCCGGCAGATTGTTGTTGTAAACAACGATACAGGCCAGATACTTTATGAATTCGAGGGATTCAGTTCCATTAACGTTGATGAGGAGGAAAATCAGTTAGAAATAACCTCTGAGATCGGTGAGGACGAATACTGTAAGGATTTCATAGGGTTAAATGACGAGACCACTTATGTCGTGACACAGATTGACGCAAAGACGGTGGATAAGTATCATTATGTTTGGCACTTATTGCCAGAAGGCAATATTGTGCAGTTTGGCGTGCAGGTAAGCGACTAGGGCACAACACTGCGGGGGTGGTTCGAATGAACTATTCTCGCAGTATTTTTATATCATTGATAAAGAATAGAAAAGAAATTAAAATTTAGTTTTATTTTGTAAAATTAATGAAAAGATAGCAAAATTATGATATACTCAGATCAATTAGAAAGTATCTGATTAATTTAAAGGGAGATGTTTTAATGAAAATAAAAAAGATGCCATTATTTATATTAAGTTTTACAACTTTTTTTAGTTTGATTTCAACAAAAGTAAATGCATTAGTAGCTCGTGTTGTATATGATCCAGTAAATGTATTTATATCTAATGCAATGGGAATAGCACCTATAATTTTAACTATAGTATATATCATAGGCGCTATTATCTATTATATAAAATCAAAGAAAGATAAAAAAAGTAAAATAATAAGATTGATTATATGGTTAATAGTAGTAGCAGTATTATCTGCAATATTATATTTTTGTTCTGATGATGTTTTAAGAGCTGGAGCATCATATTCTAGTGGGCCAAGAATTTTTAAAAAATAAAGTAATTTAATTAAAAATACTTAACATTCAAAAAAAGATTATATGAAAAAATGAATAAAGAAGGGATTTGCTTTAGAAAAATGAAAAAGAAATATGTAATAATTATAATAGTAATTTTATTAGTATGTTTTTTAATAGCTAGTGGCATAATGTTTATTTATAATCAAAAATCAAGTAAAGAGGCAATAAAATTTTTAGGAGATAAAATTGCTATACAAGTTTATGTAGATAGAACTTATGAAAATACAGATGAAATCCAAGAAAAATTACAAAATACTGAATTAGTTAGAAGTGTAGAGTTTATTTCAAAAGAAGAGACATTTGAAAATATAAAAAATGAACTTGGAAATGACCTTCTAGAAGGATATTCTAGTGATGTTTTTATGGATTCATTTATTGTGCAATTTGATATTGATGATGTTAAAGATATTGAGAAATTACAAAATGTAAAAACAGCAATAGAAAATTTTGACGGGATTAGTAGAGTAGAGACAGATTCAATTGATGAAATAATTAATGCATATAAAAAAGATGGTATTAAAGGAATAATAGAATGTAAAAATAAATATGAAGAATTAGATAAACAGTTACAAAGTTTAAATTAAAATTAATTAAGAGAAGAGTTAAAGGATATAAAAAGGTAATTTATTATAATACAAGAATAAAAAAAGCTTATGAATGAAATTATTCATAAGCTTTTTTATCTATTTGAATTTTAATTTATTTCATTGCTTCTTCAACAGCAACTGAAACAGCAACTGAGGCACCAACCATAGGATTGTTACCCATACCAATTAATCCCATCATTTCAACATGAGCTGGTACTGAAGAGCTTCCAGCAAATTGTGCATCTGAATGCATTCTTCCCATAGTATCTGTCATACCATAAGAAGCTGGTCCAGCAGCCATATTGTCTGGGTGTAATGTTCTTCCTGTTCCACCACCAGAAGCAACAGAGAAGTATTTCTTACCTGCTTCTAATCTTTCTTTCTTATATGTTCCAGCAACTGGATGTTGGAATCTTGTAGGATTTGTAGAATTACCTGTGATAGAAACATCAACATCTTCCATCCACATTATAGCTACACCTTCTCTAACATCATTTGCACCATAACATCTAACTTGAGATCTTTCTCCATTAGAATATTTAATTTCTTCAACAACTTTTACTTTTCCTGTAAAGAAATCAAAATCTGTTTTTACATATGTAAATCCATTAATTCTAGATATAATTTGTGCAGCATCTTTTCCTAAACCATTTAATATAACTCTTAAAGGTTCTTTTCTAACTTTATTAGCAGATTTTGCTATACCGATAGCTCCTTCTGCAGCTGCAAAGCTTTCATGTCCTGCTAAGAATGCAAAACATTTTGTATCTTCAGAAAGTAGCATAGAAGCTAAATTTCCATGTCCTAGTCCAACTTTTCTATCATCTGCAACTGAACCTGGAATACAAAAAGCTTGTAATCCTTCACCAATTGCTTTAGCTGCATCTGCAGCTTTTGTACATCCTTTTTTTACTGCTATTGCTGCTCCCAAAGTATATGCCCAAGCAGCATTTTCAAAGCATATAGGTTGTACACCTTTTACTATTTCATAAGGATTAAATCCTTTATCTGTACATATTTTTAATGCATCTTCAAAATCTTTTATTCCGTATTTTTCCATTACCGGTTTAATTTGATCTATTCTTCTTTCATAACTTTCAAATGTTACTGCCATTTAAATTTCCTCCTTTATTATTGTTTTCTTGGATCTATTTTTTTAACTGCTTCATCAAATCTGCCGTAAGTTCCACTTGCTTTTTCTATTGCTTCCATTGGATCCATTCCAGCTTTAATATTATCCATCATTTTTCCCATATGAACATATTTATATCCGATTATTTCATCATCTTCACTTAATCCAAGTTCAACAATATATCCTTCAGTTAATTGTAAATAACGAGGACCTTTTAATGTACTTGAATAAATAGTTCCTACTTGACTTGTATGTCCTTTTCCTAAATCTTCTAATCCAGCACCTACAGGTAAACCGCCTTCTGAGAAAGCTGTTTGAGATCTACCATAAACTATTTGTAAAAATAGTTCTCTCATTGCTGTATTAATAGCATCACAAACTAAATCAGTATTTAGTGCTTCTAATAAAGTTTTTCCTGTTAAAATTTCTCCTGCCATAGCTGCTGAATGTGTCATACCAGAGCATCCAATTGTTTCAATTAATGCTTCTTGTATAATTCCATCCTTTACATTTAATGTTAATTTACATGCACCTTGTTGTGGAGCACACCATCCAATACCATGTGTTAAGCCAGAAATATCTTTGATTTCTTTAGCTTGAACCCATTTTCCTTCTTCTGGAATTGGTGCAGGACCATGATTTACACCTTTTTTTACTTGACACATGTTTTCTAATTCTTTTGAATAAGTCATTGTATTTCCTCCTCTTTTAAAATTTAATAGATACTATTTATATATTAAAAGTTAAGCCTCTAAAATAGATAGAAGTTATTAACTTTATTTAACAATAGTAGTAATAGCTAGGAAAATCATTATTTCCAACATATCTATATTAACATGATATTAAAAAATATTCAATCTTTATATGACAAAAAAAGACAAAATTAGAGTTTTTAAGTTTTAATTACATAAATAAACATTGTAAAATTTAAAATCTATTGATATCATATTTTAAGAAAAATAAAAGTAAGATAGAAGAATGTTTGAAAAAATAAAAATATTTTTTAAGAGAAAAAGAAATGTAAATAAAAAGGAGGAAAATAAAATGATGCAAGAAACTCTTTATCAATCTACAAGTACAAAGTCAATTGTAGATGCTTTGGAAGCTGGAGATTCAGCTACTTCATCAAATCTTATGAAAGTAGGAGGGAATATTACTGATATTATTCAAGTATTAGGAATAGTAAATGCAATAGGAATAATTGTAGTAATAGTATGTATTACTTTGGGAATTATTTATATGATAAAAGGAAAAAGCAAATATAAGATATTATTTGGAGTATTGTTAATTGTAATTCCAATTATTCTATTAATAATAGCTAATTTTTTAAGTTTTATTCTTGTAATGTAATAAAAAATAAATGAAACTAGCATGGTATATATGCTAGTTTTACTATATATTAATATATCAATTATTATTATTTGAAAATTATGTAAATTTATGGTACAATTATTAATGTTAGTAGAAGTACTAAAGGAGGTATTGAAATGGGAATTTGGAAAAAGACAAAAAGAGAAAAGAAAACTTTATCCGAAATAAATCGGAAAGAGGAAGCAAAAGTAGAAGTTCCCGTCAAATTGGTTGAACCAAACTATGGAAGATTTGTTACACTGAAGATCTCAGAGGAGGACTCTTTCTTAAAAAAGATTTTTATGAGGCAGCTTATAGCTTATGCAAGATCGCTTCAAAATATCTATCCTGAAATGAAATATCAGGAAAAGGAAGACAGAGTTACAATTGAAGCTCCTGATGGTGAGATAGCTGAGGCATTTAGATCTTTCTGGAGAAACCGTTAACCTTAATAGGCAGGGGCGATGCCCTTGCTATTTATTTTTTTGTAATTCTATGTACTACATATTAGGATAATTAGTAAATAAAATTAAAAATATGTAATAAATTCATACAAAATTCACAAAAGATGTGATATACTATTATCGTTATGTAAAAATTAATAGAAATGGATGGAAAATTTATGAATATTTATTTTTGTGGTTCAATAAGAGGTGGAAGAGAAAAAGTAGATGATTATGTAAAAATTGTTGATACATTAAAAAGATATGGAGTAGTTCTAACAGAACATATTGCTAATAAAACAATTGACAATGGAGGAGAAAAAGATTTAACAAAAAAGGATATATATGAAAGAGATATAAAATTTTTGAAAGAATCAGATTTAGTTGTAGCAGAGACGACAGTAGCATCTTTAGGAGTTGGATATGAACTTGCTTTTGCAGAAAAACTAGGAAAAAGAATAATATGCCTATTTGATATTAAACAAAATGCAAAAGGGATGTCTGCAATGATTGAAGGAAATCCATATAATGAGGTAATTAATTATGAAAATGTAGATGAAATGTTAATTAAACTAGAAGAAAAGATTAAAAATATGAATTAAATATTTTGTTTTTTAGAAAGGAAGTATTAAAATGTTAAAAGAAAAGTTATTAGATGATTTAAAAAATTGTATGAAAGAAAAAAATATAGTAAGAAAGAATGTTATTCAAATGGTAAGAGCTGCGATTTTACAAGTTGAAAAAGATAAACAAATAACATTAGATGATAATCAAATAATTGATATAATAGCAAAAGAATCTAAAAAAAGGAAAGACTCTTTAGCAGATTATGAAAAAAGTGGTAGAGAAGATTTAATAAATGAAATTAAAGAAGAGATTCAAATTTTAGCTGAATATTTACCAAAACAATTATCAGTAGAAGAAGTAGAAGAAATTGTAAAAAATGTAATTACAGAAGTAGGAGCAACTTCAATGAAAGATATGGGAAAGGTAATGAAAGCAGCAAAGGAAAAAATCGGAGCATCTTCAGATGGTAGAACAATAAATGAAGCAGTAAAAAAATTATTAAATTAATATGTTTAAATAGAGTGATACATAAAGTATTTGATTTTAATATTAAGAAGGGAGTAGCTTGAAAACTACTAATCAACAACACGGCTTTTATGCATGGTTAGTAACCGTAATGGTAAGCAAGACTTTTTAAATTTATATATAAATATAAATTCAAAATAGTCTTTTTATTTTAACTGAATAATAAACTAAAGATTGTTAAAATTAATAAAAGACTAAAGTTTTAAAAGGAGAAAGGTTAAAATGGAAAAAAATTGGTTTAGTAAAGAAGCTAAAGAAGTAGAAGAAGAACTAAAAACTGATTCGAAAAATGGACTTACTATGGAAGAGGTCGAAGAAAAAAGAAAAGAATATGGCTACAATGAGTTAAAAGCCAAGAAGAAAAAGAGTTTATTTGTTAAATTCTTAGAGCAATTTAAAGATTTTATGATTATTGTACTTATAATTGCAGCAATTGTATCAGGAATTGTTGGATACATGGAAGGTGAAGGAATAACCGATTCTATAATAATTTTAGTAGTAGTTATTGTTAATGCTATTATAGGAGTGGTACAAGAATCAAAAGCAGAAAAATCATTGGAAGCATTACAAAAACTAAGCTCACATGTAGCAAAAGTAGTACGTAATGGAAAAATTGAAGTAGTTGCATCAAAAGAATTAGTACCAGGAGATGTGGTAGTTTTAGATACAGGAGATTATGTACCAGCAGATTTAAGAATAATAGAAAGTGCAAATTTAAAATCTCAAGAATCATCACTTACAGGTGAATCTGTACCAGTTGATAAAAATACAGAAGTTATAAAAGATGAAAAAGTAAGTTTAGGAGATAGAGCAAATATGCTATTTTCATCTTCACTTATAACTTATGGTAGAGGAAAAGGTATTGTTGTAGAAACTGGTATGAATACAGAAGTTGGTAAAATTGCAACGATAATAAATGACACAGAAGGAACAGCGACACCACTTCAAATAAAACTTAACAAATTAGGAAAAACATTAGGAATTGCAGCTCTAGCAATTTGTGTTGTTATATTTATAATTGGTATTGCATATGGAAAACCTATAATCGATATGTTTATGACAGCTGTAAGTTTAGCAGTTGCAGCAATACCAGAAGGATTAGCTGCTGTATCTACAATAGTTTTAGCAATAGGTGTACAAAGAATGGTAAAGAAAAATGCCATTATAAAGAAATTACCTGCTGTTGAAACACTAGGTAGTGCTACAGTAATTTGTTCTGATAAAACAGGAACATTAACACAAAATAAAATGACAGTACAAAAAATATTTGTTGATAATGAGTTAAAAGATGTAAATGATATAAAAGAAATCTCAGAAAATCTAAATGAATTAATGAATGTTAGTGTATTATGTAATGACACAAAAATTGGAGAGAATAAAAAATTAACAGGAGATCCAACAGAAACAGCATTAGTTGACTTAGGATTTAATATAGATTTTGATGTAGAAAATGTTATAGAATATGAAAGAATTAAGGAAATACCTTTTGATTCAGATAGAAAACTTATGACCACAGTAAATAAAGTCGGAGATAAATATTTTGTTTATACAAAAGGTGGTATAGACGAATTACTTGCTAGATGTACAGCATATAAAATAAATAATGAAATAAGAAAAGACCTAAATGAATATAAAGCTACAATAGATAAATATAATATTGAAATGGCAAAAGATGCTTTAAGAGTTCTTGCTATGGCATATAAAGAAGTAGATCATGTACCAACAGATGAAGAAATGAAAAATATTGAAAATGATCTAATTTATGTTGGAATGGTAGGAATGATTGACCCTCCAAGAGAAGAAGTAAAGCTTGCAGTTAATAAATGTAAAACGGCTGGAATAAAAACTGTAATGATTACAGGTGACCATAAAATCACAGCAGTAGCTATTGCTAAATCATTAGGAATACTTGAAGATGAGTCAGAAGCAATAACTGGAACTGAATTAGAAGAAATGTCAGATGAAGATTTAACTAAAAATATTAGAAAATATTCAGTATATGCAAGAGTATCACCAGAACATAAAGTACGTATTGTAAAGGCATGGCAAGCAAATGGAGAAATAGTAGCAATGACAGGAGATGGAGTAAATGATGCACCAGCATTAAAAACTTCTGATATAGGTTGTGCAATGGGAATAGTTGGAACAGACGTGTCTAAAGAAGCAGCAGACGTAATATTAACAGATGATAATTTTGCAACAATTGTTTCTTCAGTTGAAGAAGGTAGACGTATATATGATAATATTTTAAAAGCAATACAATTTTTATTATCAAGTAATGTTGGAGAAATAGTAACACTATTTTTAGCGATATTAATAACTCCTTGGATAGGAAGTACTTTTGGAATTGATATAAATTTAATAGAAGTATTATTACCAATTCATATATTATGGATTAACTTAGTAACAGATTCACTTCCAGCATTAGCTTTAGCAGTAGACCCTGCAGAAGATGATGTGATGAATAGAAAACCTAAGAAACAAAAAGGTATTTTTACAAAAGGAATGAGTTTTAGAGTAGTTTATCAAGGTATTATGATAGGACTTATTACACTTGCAGCATTTATAATAGGTGTTGCAACTCCAGAAGATCAACTACCAACAATGGTAAGAATAGATAATCAAATATACAGTGCAGAAGAAATAGATAATTTAGATGAAGTATTGGCTAATGGAGCTGAGATTGTAGATAAACAAGAAGTAAGGGTTGAAATTGGACAAACAATGGCATTTGTTACACTTGCATTTTCAGAGCTTGTTCATGTGTTTAATGTTAGAAATAATAAAAAATCAATATTTAAAACACATCCATTTAATAACAAAGTATTGTTATTAGCCATTGCAGCATCAGCTGCTCTAATGCTTGTAATATTATTTATACCAGCACTAAGACATATTTTCAGTATACCAATTTTACCAATGAACAATGTTTTAGAAATAGTTGGCTTGGTATTACTACCATTAGTAATAGTTGAAATATTTAAATTATTTAAAATTAATACTTCAAAAGATGAAGCATAGTATAAGAAATAAAAGAGTAAAGAAAAAGCAATAAGGCATATAAATAAATTATAAAAATAAAAAAAGAGATGGAACTTTGTTAAGAAAATCATCTCTTTTTTGTTTTACAATATTATGTTAATTTTGACGAAAGTGCTAGAAAATGGTATAATATAGGAAGATGGGTTAGTTTAATAGGAGGTAAAACATGAAAAATATAATAAAGCATAATAAAAAATTTATATTTTTTGTTTTATTCATTTTATTTACTTTTATATTAAACACGAATACATCACTTGCAAGAACTATATCGTTTAGCATACATAGTGGTAGAATTACAACTATAAAAGATGAAAGCGATAGTGACGATAAAGACGAAGAGATAAATCAAGATAATGATGAAAATGATAAAACAGATGAAGATGAGGATATAGTAGATAAAGAGCAAATAGTAAAAAATGGAGCATATATAATATCTTGTGCTTCAAATGATAAATTTGTTTTTGATATATCAGGACCTTCAACTGATAATGGTGCTAATTTACATGTTTGGCAAAGAACAGAAGCACCAAATCAAAAATTTTATATATCATATGAAGGAGAAGGATATTATAAAATAGCGAGTATTAACTCGGCAAAAATGATAGATATTAATGAAGCTTCAAAAGAATCAGGAGCAAATGCACAACAATATAAAAATAATGATACAGATGCTCAAAGGTTTAAAATAATAGAAAATAGTGATAATACATATAGTTTTATAGCCAAATGTTCAGGTATGGCACTTGATGTGGAAGGTGAAGTATTTGAAAATGGTACAAATATAAGGCAATATGATATAAATGGAACAAATGCGCAAAAATTTAGATTAGAAGAGACTGAATTAATAAATGAAAATATAAATAATGGCATTATTTCAATAAAATCAGCAAAAAATCCTAATATGCAATTAGATGTAAAAGATTCATTACCAGATGAAGGAAATATAATACATTTATGGGAAAAATCAGCAACACTTGCACAAAGGTTTGAAGTACATAGAGTAGGAGAAAATGAAGTAAGAATAAAAACAGTAACATCAGGTGGTTGGATAAAAGAAAGTAATAAAAAAATAGGATCAGATATCATACAATCTGGAGACAGTAATACAAAACCGACAAATAGTGACACGTGGAAAATAAAATGGAATGAAGGAATAATATTAGTAAATAAGGAAAGTGGTTTAGCGTTAAATATAGATGGAAACATTGATAATAATGGCACTAAGATAACAGTTGAAGATATTAGCAATGCAGACACACAAAAATTTTTAATAAATACAGAATATTTGATACCAGAAGGTTGGTATGAAATATCATCACCACTAGGCACAACGATGGATTTAGATAATTCAGGATCAGATTGGGGAACTAATATTCATATGTGGACTAAAAATAACCAAAATAATCAAAAATTTTATATTAAATATACAGATAATGGTTATAAAATTACTACAATGTATGGACTAGCACTAGATGTTGAAAATGCTAGTTTAGAAAATAATGCAAATGTGCGTCAGTGGGAAGATAATGGATCTAATTGTCAAAGATGGGTAGCAAAAATTATAGATGGAGGATATTTAAAATTTAAAAATGTAAATTCAAATAAATATCTTGATGTAGCTAATGCTTCAAAAGAATCAGGAGCAAATGTGCAACAGTACGAAGAAAACGAAACAGAAGCTCAATTATGGAAGTTAATACCAACAAGATGTACTAGTGGATGGTTTAGTTCAAATGGTTCTCTATATTGTTATGATCCAATAACTGGACAATTAGTAACTAATTGTACTAGAGTTGATCCAATGTTACAAAATCCAAATGACTATGGTGCTATATATGATTTTGATAGTCAAGGACGTGCAACATGGCATTTGCCAACGCAAGCAGATTTACCAGGTGGTACAGGACCATCAGCACCTATACCTAATTTAACAGGGGATCGTAGACAAAGAGTATTATTATTAGCACTTTCTAGATTAGGTTGTCCATATCAAAGAGGTAATGCACCAACTGGATTTGTATGTGATGGTTTAACTGCATGGTGTTACACAACAGCACTTGGTGATTGGTTCTATACAGGTGAAGGAGCAAGAGAAGATTTACAAGATGCAAGTTGGCAATGGGAAAAAATAGAAAATCGTAATGGAATAAAATATGATCAAAATCAATTAAAACCAGGAGATTTAGTATTTTTTGGAAATCCACAAGTAGCTCAAGGACCAGGAATGATAGACTATAATGGAGCAGCTTATCATGCTGGAATATATTATAAAGACGGAATAATGATAAATGCTACAAGTAGTGGTGGTATATGTTTTTATAGTGTATCTGACTATTATATGGATTGGCTTGGAGGAGGTTCTCCTTATGAAGCTGAGACGTCTAGAGTAGAAATACCACATTAATAATATAAATTAAATGAAAATATAAAAAAACAAAAAATAAAGTAAAGATTGTATTTTTTAATAATATATATCTTTGCTTTATTTTTTTATAGTGATATATAAAAAGATAATATTAATTTCTTAATATAAAATTAATATTAAGAAAAACTATGGAAAAAAGTCGATAAATGATATATAATATATACGCAATAATTAAGGAGAGATAATATGTACAAAATAGAAGTAAGAGCGATACGAAGGAGAAAAAGAAGAATAATTTTTTTAATAATATTACTAATTGTTATTTCTATTTTTATATGTTTACGAGCATATTATATGCATACATTAGAAAAGAGTATTGAAGTATCAAAAACTGAATTAACGGAAACAAAAGAACTAAATAATAATGATAATTCAAATGAAGAAAGTAAAGAAAATATGAATAACAATATAGACAATATTACAAATCAATTTAAAATAGATGAAATTATTGATGATAATGCTAGTGTAGATAATAATGTAAAACAAGAAACAGAAAATAGTAAAATGGAAGAAGCAGAAAATTCTGATAATACAAATACTTTTATAAACAAAATAGATAATATATATAATGGAACTGAAGGAAAAAGAGTGTTTTTAACATTTGATGATGGACCAACTAAAGAAGTAACGCCAAGAATATTGGACATATTAGATAAATATAATATAAAAGCAACGTTTTTTGTTTTAGGTAATAGAGTAGATACATATCCAGAGATAGTAAAAAGAGAATATGAAGAAGGTCATTATGTAGCAAATCATAGCTATTCTCATAAATATAGTAAGATATATAAAAATTCTGGTTCTGTTTTAGAAGAGTATAACAAGACAGAAGAAGCTATAAGAAATGCTATTGGAAATCCTGATTATTCAAGTAATTTATTCAGATTTCCTGGAGGGTCTCATGGAGGATATTATGAAAAAGTAAAGAAAAAAGCAAGAAAAGAATTAAATAAAGATGGAATAGCTTTTATGGACTGGAGTGCTTTAACATATGATGCAGAAGGGGCAAAAAATAAAGAAGATATAATAAAGAATTTAGAAACTACTATGAAAGGCTGGAACAATGTGGTTATCTTAATGCATGATGCAGCCGATAAGGAAATTACATATGAAACATTAGAAGATGTTATAAAATATTTACAAAAAAAAGGATATAAGTTTGAAAATATATATGATTTGATGGAGGAATAATATGTATGATGCTATAATTATTGGAAATGGACCAGCTGGTATCTCAGCAGGATTATATTTAAAAAGAGCCAATAAAAATATATTGATTATTTCTAAAAATGATAGTGCATTAAAAAAAGCAGAAAAAATAGAAAATTATTATGGAGTAAAAAGCATTACAGGAAAAGATTTATATGATTTAGGAATTCAGCAAGCTAAAGATTTAAATATAGAAATAAAGACAGATGAAGTAATAAATATATCATATGCGGAAAATGAAAATAACTTCTTGGTGACAACAGTAAATAGTGAATATGAATCGAAGAATGTAGTTATAGCAACAGGAACAAATAGAATGACTCCAAAAATAAAAGGAATAAAAGAATTTGAAGGAAAAGGTGTTAGCTATTGTGCAATATGTGATGCATTCTTTTATAGAAATAAGGATGTAGCAGTAATTGGAAATGGAAATTATGCAATACATGAAGCAAAAATATTAAAACCTATTGTGAATTCTGTATCTATATTTACAAATGGTAAAAAATTAGTAGAAAATAGAGATGAACTTGATGAAGCTATTAATATTTATGAAAATGAAATTAGAGAATTCAGAGGAAATAATGTAATAGAAGAAGTAGAATTTGACAATAATAATAAAAGAAAAATAGACGGAGTATTTATTGCAATAGGAACAGCATCTAGTGTTGACTTAGCTAAAAAAATAGGAGCACTTGTAAAAAATAATAGCATTGTAGTAGATGATAATATGCAAACAACGATACCTGGATTATATGCTTGTGGCGATTGTACAGGAGGATTATTGCAGGTAAATAAGGCTGTATATGAAGGAGCAAAAGCTGCTCTAAATATAATAAAATAATATAAAATATAAAGGAGGAAATTTATGGCAGTTACAAATTTAAATACAGAAAATTTTGAAAAGGAAGTAATAAACTCAGAGAAAACAGTTTTAATAGACTTTTGGGCTAGTTGGTGTGGACCTTGTAAAATGATGTCACCAGTAGTTGATCAAATAGCAGAAGAATTAAATGATAGTGTTAAAGTTTGTAAAGTCAATATTGATGAAGAACAAAATTTAGCAGTAAAATATAATGTTATGAGTATTCCAACATTTGTAGTAATAAAAGATGGAAAAGAAGTAGGAAGAACTATAGGTGTACAAGATAAAAATGACATTATAAATATTATTAATTCATAAATAAAAAAGTATTTTAAATGAAAATAAAGATTCTTATATTAATAAATATGAGAGTCTTTGTTTTTTTATATTTAATATTTATTAGAAATTATACAAAATGTATGTATAAGTATATGAAATTTAAGAAAAATCATTTTATATAATTATTTATATGTTTCGTAAAGAAAAAAATATTTCATTAAAATAAAATGATAAAATTGTGTCAAAAAATGTAGAAAGAAGGAAAAATGTATGAGTGATTTACAAGAGAGAAGATATAAAGAAAAAAAACCAAGTGAAACAGTAGAAAAAGTAAAGAGTATATTAAATAATTTAGGAATAGAAGTTGAAGAAAAATGGAGTGATAAAAGTAGTGTTAACACATATTCTTTAAGAATCTGTATCAAAGGAACAGATATAGGACAAAATGGGAAAGGGATGACAAGAGAATTTGCAATGGCTAGTGGCTATGCCGAATTTTTAGAAAGACTACAAAATGGTATGATGAGATTTAGAATAGAAAAGCCATCTAAAGATTTACCATTTTCTAATGTGCCAGATGAAAAAAATTTTAAAGTAAAAGAATATATAGAAAAAAATAACAGCTTTTTAAATAATATATTAAAACAAAATGGCAAGGAAAATAGTAGTAAATGTGAAAAAGAAGAGTTTTTAAAGAAAATTTTAAATGGACAATATATGGATAATAATGAAAAAACATATACATATATTCCATATTACAGTGTGAAAAATAAAGAAATTCAATATATACCAGATAAATTATTTAGTTATTTATATGATACTAATGGAATGTGTGCAGGAAATTCAAAAGAAGAAGCTTTAATAGAAGGAATATCAGAAGTACTTGAAAGATATACAGCTATGAAAATTTTTAAAGAAAAAATATGCTTACCTGAAATTCCAGATGAATATATAAAAACATTTCCAAAGGTATATAAAATGAAAGAAGTACTTGATAAAGACGAAAGATATTATTATAGACTTGTAGATTGTTCATTTGGAGGAAAATATCCGGTAGCAGGATTATATATAATAGAAAAAAATTCAGGAAAATTTGGCTTTAAAATGGGAGCTCATCCTGATTATGGAATTGCTATGGAAAGATGCTTTACAGAAGCGGCACAAGGAGTAGACATATTTGAATATGCAAGATCAAATACTTTTGATTTCTATGATGCCGAGAATAATGATAAAAAAAGCATAACAAATTTTGTGTTTAATAGTTTATCATCTGTAACATATGAAGTAATTGGGGATAAACCAATATATAAATTTACTAAAATGCCTGATGTATCTAATTTAAATAATAAGGAAATTTTAAAAGGCCTTGTTCAACCTTTATTAAATGATGGAAGAGATATTTTAGTAAGAGATGTAGATGTATTAGGATTTCCATCATTTAGTATTGCAATACCAGGAATGAGTGAAATAAGTTTTGATGAAAGTGCAACATATTTTTATGTTTTTATGAAAATGCAAGAAATATTAAAAGATCTAAAAACAATAACATTAAACAATATAAAAGAAGTTATTGAAATGATGGAGATAATAGTTAATACAGTTGGATATGATAAATTATCAATTTTAATAAATGTTGATGATATAGAAATATTACCATGTGAAGAAATAGGTTTAGGAGCAAAATATTTTTTAGGAATTTGTTATATAATGAACAAACAATATAATAAAGCTGCAAAATTGTTAGAAGACTTAAGCTTTATTGCGGATAACTTGATAAGCAATGAAGTTGAAAGAATCGTTGTAAAAGCTTCATATTACTATGCTTCTGCAATGGACAAATTAGGAGATCATAAAGAAGCAATGAAATATATTAATATGTTATTTAGTAAAGAAATAGCAGATTATATTGATGATAGTTTTAGTAATGAAAATAATATTATATATAATCATTATAAAATAGGAGAAGCAGATTATGTTGATAACAATGATGAATATTATTTACCGTTCATGAAGAAATTAAGAGAAAAACAAAAAGAAAATGCTATTAATCAGATAGATAATAAAAAGTTATTTAGCTAAAACAAAAAGACATTTCCTTGACAAAGAATTAATATAATAATAGAATGATAAAAAATATTAATAAAAGGAATGATAATAATGCCAAACATACTTGATTATATCAAATGGAGGGGAGATTTATCTTTCGAACAATCCAAGTTTAATGAAGTTGATAACTTAATATTATCTAGGTTCTCCTATTTTCCACTAGATGGGTTATTTAAAAATCTAGATGATGTTATGACAATAAAAGAATCATACTATAAATGGATACAAACAGATATTAATGAAGAAAAAATACTACAAAAAGAAGATATTGATTTATATCCTTTAATGGCAGAAAGTAAAAGATTTGGTAATTTAAAAATAACTAGATATGTAAATAATATAAGTAAAGAAGAAGAAAAACAATTTTCAGCAGTTACTATATTTATTCCGGATAACACTATTTATATAGCTTTTAGAGGGACAGATAATACTTTAGTTGGTTGGAAAGAAGATTTTAACATAAGTTTAGATATTGATATTCCTTCACAAAAAGAAGCGGTAAGATATACTGAAGAAACATATAGAAAATTACATACTAATATGATACTTGGAGGACATTCAAAAGGTGGAAATCTTGCAATGTATGCAGGAATATTCTGTGATAAGAATATAAAAGATAAAATTATAACAATATATAATAATGATGGACCAGGATTAAGTAAGCCAATAGTTGAAACAAAAGAATATAAAGAGACATTAGAGAAAATTATAGCATATATACCACAAACATCAATTATTGGAAGATTAATGTATCATGAAGAAAAATATAAAATTATAAAGAGTACACAAAAAGGGATTATGCAACATGATTTATTTACATGGCAAGTCGAAGGAAAAGAGTTTATACATTTAGAGGAAGTAACGTCAGAAAGTGAATTTGTTGATGCTGTAATAAAAGAATGGACCACAAAATTCAATCAAAAACAAAGAAATGATTTTATAAATATAATATATGAAATAATAAGTGAGAATAATTCAGATACTTTATATGAAATGTCGAAAAATAGATTTAAAACAGTAGGAAATTTAATAAAGTCATATCATAAAACTAGTAAAAAAAATAAGCAAATCATATCACAAACATTATCAGAGTTATTTAATATAACAAAATATAATGTATTTGAAAATATAAATAATAGATTAAATAAAAAATAAAAAGTAAATAATAAAAAATAAAAAATAAATTTTAAATTAAATTGATAAAAAATAAATAAAAAAAGAGATAAAATATGTAAAATAATAATTTATCTCTTTTTTATTTTATATAATAAACGATATTACCATAGATTAATGATACAATGTAAAGTTTTATCATCTAAGCTTTTTATTGTAACAATATGTTTTCCATCTTCAAATGCATATAGACATTTTGACGTGTCACCAAGTCTGATTGAAGTCTTGTACATAATTTCAATATTATTAAAAGAACTATTTAAATATATATTTTCTGGCAAAGTTTCATATGCTAAATCTAGATAATTTAAATTATGCATATGTTTATTAACGTCTATATCTCTTCTTTGTGTGGTATATATATATTTATTAGTATAAGATGTAGGTTCAGTTAATTTTTTAAATTCAAAATCTGGTAACACAGTTTTATTTTCAGGATTATATCTATCTATAATATCATCTGTAATCTTTGTTATAGATAATGTATCTATATTAATTAAAGTCCATCTAGTAGTAGCAATACAAACAGGTTTATTTTCACTATCTAATACTTCAAAGTCACGTAAAGTACTTACTTTATTAGATTCTCTTGCCCAAGTTTTAATTGTAACTTCTTCTCCATAAGTAAGTCTTCTAAAAATTTTAACTTTCCAATTTAATTGAACCCAAGATAGATGAGTTTGAGGAATATCTTTTATTCCAAGACCTGCTGTATCAGAATGCATACAAGCAGAATCTTCTAATATTTCTAACATTCCTTTATTTGTGATTAATGCATTACTATCAACTTTATTTATATCAATTCGTGCTTTTTTCTCAAATATAGCCATTAAAAAACCTCCTTTAATCATTCATCATTTTTTCTAAACAATTATATATATTTGGAAATAATTTTTTAGTATTTATAGGTTTTAAATCTTTATTTGTTAATGCATGAACCGTATAACCAGTACTAATAGGTTTATCTGAATCTTTTCTAAAAACTTCATAACTAAAAACTATACGAGCAGGTGTTAATTTGCTTACTGTAGCAGTTATAGTTAGTTCATCATCATAAAATGCTGGACTAATATATTTGGCATTTAACTCAACTAAAGGCATCATAATACCTGCTTCTTCCATTTTAGAATAAGGAAATCCAGCTTTTTTTGACAAATCTGTTCTTGCAAGTTCAAACCAAACGGCATAAACAGAATGATGTACTATACCCATTTGATCTGTTTCTGCATATCTAACATTTACAATACTTTTTGAAATCATTTATATTAAGCCTCCATTTTTTAATATTATAACATTTTGAATTATACCATAAAAATATAAATAAATAAAGAAAAGAAACAAATATTGAATTAAATATGTGTGAAATAAATTAAATAAAACCATATATATTTTATATTGTAAAATAAAAAGAAGTGTGATAAAATTTCGTTAACATATAGAATCGGAAGAAAGGGGTAAACAAAAGAACATGGCAAATGAAAATGTAGAAAAACTATATAAAGTATTAGATGCATTTGAAAAAGCGGGAAAAGACAAAAATGAAATAGAAGCAATACGTGAATTAATTGATGAAAACAAATTAAAGGAAGCCCTAGAAAGAATAAGAGCTATTAATAATAATAAAGAGGCACCAAAAAAACGTGGACCTAAAAAAGTAAAAAAAGTAGTTAAAGAAGAGCCAGAAGAAGAGGAAGAAGAGGACAACATAGAAGATGATGAAGAAACAGAGCTAGAAGATGAGGATGATCAGTATTCTGATAAAGATTATGAAGAAGAGGATGAATATGACGATAATAATGAAGATGAAGAAGAAATAGAAGAAAATGACGAAGAAAAAAATGAAGACGATGAAGAAGAGGATGAAGAGGAAGATATAGAAGAAGATGATGACGATGACGACTTAGAAGATGAAATGTCTGAATGGGGCGAAAAAAAGGATGAAGACAAAGTAGTATATAAAAAAGTTGAAAAGAAACATGAATCTGTTTATCCTGAAAAACTAAGAAATGAAGAGCTTGAAAAAACATATATAGGGCTTTTATTAAATAATCCAAAATTAATTGTTAAATATTATTTAGTCTTTGAAGAATGCTATATAGATGACCCTAGTTTATTAAATATATATAAGAGTATATTGTTTACAGAAGGTGGAAAATTTACACCTGAAATTGCAAAACAGGGATTCAACTTCTCTGTTGATAATAATGAAACATACCAACTAAAACAAAAATTAAAATTTGAAATATCACAAAAACAAGCAAATCCAGAAAAAGTGTATCTAGAATTAAGAAAATTATGTATTATAAGAAAAAGTTATTTAGAAGAACCAAGGGAAGACATACAAAATTCAATAATTAATATTATTGATTATAAATTATATGATCAAATGTCAGCAGATGAAGTAAAAGCCGCTATAGTACAAGTAAGTGTAACTCAAAAATTTAAACAAGCAGTTTTAAGTGAAGATTTAACAGAGTTTCTAGAAAAAGGAGAAAATAACTTAACTAATGGTTTAGCATTACCTTTCCCTATTTTATCAAGTGTATTTAAGGGTATAAGAAAAGGAGAAACAATGGCTTTTGCTATGCCATCAAACTCAGGTAAAAGTAGGTTTACTATTGATATAGCTGCATATACAGCTTTTGTTCATAGAAAAAAAGTATTAATAATTTCTAACGAAATGTCAGAAGAGAAAATGAAGCTTTGTTTAATAACAACAGTATTAAATAATCCCGAAATTCAAAAATTACATAAACAAAAAATTTCAAAAACAGAAGGAGAATTACTTGAATTTAAATTTAGACCTGATGAGAAAGCTGATGTTAAAGTTGATGAAAATGGATTTATATTACAAGAACCAAAAGAAACTAGAAAACAATTTGTAGAAAGATTAAAGAAAGTATCAACAGAATTTAATAAAACAATAGCTGTAACAGATTGGGTAAATAATCAAATAAGCAATATGATATATTTTATAAATATTACTGATCATACAAATGATGAACTTAAAAAAGTTATAATGAACTATTATTATAAAGAAAAAATTGAATATGTATTTTATGATACATTGAAAACAGATACAGCAAACATAGGTAATGGAGAAGAAATTAAAAGAACAGCAACAATACTTTCTAATTTAGCACAAAACTTTAATATGTTTATATGTTCAACACTACAATTAACAGAAAGTAGTACACTACCAATAAACTTAACAGTTAATGACTTAGCAGTAAGTAGAACTGTAAAAGAGGTATTAGATACATTATGCCTAATAAAACAAATAATGAGAGATGATTTGGAAAAATATCAATATTCTCTTGAAGAAGTAGATACTAAATTTTTTGAATTAGAAAAATTTGATGATCCAGATGTTAGATATTATGCATGTGTAGTAGATAAGAACAGAGCAGGTGCAAAACCAAAACTAGTGTTTAGGTTAAACTTAGCATATAATGTATGGAATGAGCTTGGATATCTAAAATTAAAAGATGCAGAATAATTTGCAAAAGGGGACGGGCTTGTTTTGTAAAAAGGAAACAAAATGGAAGAGTTAGAGAAATGTGAGATTTGTCCACATAGATGTGGGATTAATAGAAAAAAAGGAAATAAAGGTAGATGTAAATGTGATGATAAAATAAAAATTGCATTGGTATCTATACATAATTATGAAGAACCATGTATTAGCAAAATTCATGGTTCTGGTACAATATTTTTTTCTAATTGTAATTTGAATTGTATATATTGCCAAAATTATGAGATAAGTCAATTAGGTAGAGGTAAAGAAATTACGATAGAAGAACTTAGCAAGATTTTTTTATCTCAGCAAGATAAAAACGTAAATAATATTAATCTAGTGACACCTACGATGTATGTATTTCATATAATTGAAGCTATAAAGATTGCTAGAGATAAAGGATTAAATATACCTATAATATATAATTCAAATGGATATGAAACAGTAGAAACTATTAAAGCTTTAAAAGGATATATAGATGTATATTTACCAGATTTAAAGTATTTTTCTAATGAAATGTCATTAAAATATTCGAAGGTAAATAATTATTTTTTAAATGCTACAAAAGCTATAAAGGAAATGTATAATCAAGTTGGAACAGCTCAATTTGATGAAAATGGAATAATACAAAAGGGTCTAATTATTAGACATTTAGTATTACCAAATCATTTGCAAAATAGTAAACATATACTAAAATGGATAAAAGAGAATATGCCAGAAGATGTGTATGTAAGTGTAATGGCACAATATTTTCCGACATATAAAGCAAAAGAAGATAAATATATAAATAGAAAGTTAAATAAAAAAGAATATAAAGAAATAGAAAACTTTTTATATACATTAAATTTAACAAACGGATATATGCAGGAACTTGGGGAACATGAGGAAGAATATGTTCCAAAATGGGAATATTAGAAAAATAAGGAGGAAATAAAATGACAGAGGCAGATAAGCATTTTATAGAAACATGTAAAAAAATTATAAAAGAAGGATATTCTTCAGAAGGAACTAATGTAAGAACAAGATGGCAAGATGGTGAGGAAGCTAACTACTATTCAATAGTTGGAGTTAGTAATGTATATGATGTAGGGAAAGAATTTCCTATGATTACATTAAGAAATAATAGTAAAACTATATATAGGGCAATTGATGAAATATTATGGATTTGGCAAAAAAAATCAAATAACGTTAAAGACCTAAATTCACATATTTGGGATCAATGGATAGACGAAAATGGTACTATAGGTAAAGCATATGGATATCAACTTGGAAAAAAATATCAATTCAAAACAAAAGATGGGATTAAAGAAATGGATCAAGTTGATTATGTACTATATTTATTACAAAATGATCCTTCAAGTCGTAGAATAATGACAAATATATTTAATCATGAAGAATTAAAAGACATGAGACTAGAGCCATGTGCATATGGAACACAATGGTTAGTAAAAGGAGGAAAATTACACTTAATATTAAATCAACGTTCACAGGATATGCTAGCTGCTAATGGATGGAATACAATGCAATATGCAGCACTTTTATGTATGTTTGCACAAGTATCAGGATTAGAAGTAGGAACATTAACTCATAATATTGGGGATTGTCATATATATGATAGACATATTCCTTTAATAGAAAAATTAATAGAAGCAGAGTCAATGGATGTTACTCCAAAACTTATAATAAATAACCCTACTAAAAATTTCTATGACTTTAAAGTAGAAGATTTTGAAGTTCAAGGTTATGATTACAATAAAGACATAAAACTTGGAAAAATTCCAGTAGCAATATAGGAGGAAAATATAATGTTAAGTATAATAGTAGCAGTTGCTAAAAATAATGTAATAGGTAAGGACAATAAATTAATATGGCATTTACCAGAAGATTTGAAAAGGTTTAAAAGATTAACAACAGGGCATAATATAATAATGGGAAGAAAAACATTTGAGTCTCTTCGGAAGAGTTCTTCCAAATAGAAAACATATAATATTATGTAATGATGCAAAACTTGATATTGACAATGAAAATGTGGAAATTTTAGATGATGTAAATAAACTAGAAAAATACGAAAAATCTAATGAAGAAAATTTTGTCATAGGTGGTGCAAGTATTTACAAATTACTTCTTCCAAAAGCTGATAAACTATATATTACAGAAATAAATGAAGAATTTGAAGGAGATGTATATTTTCCTAAAATAGATAAAGATATTTGGAAAGAAGTAGAAAGAGAAAAAGGTTTAAAAGATGAAAAAAATCCATATGATTACGATTATGTAACATATGTGAAGAGATGAAAGGAATAATTAATAAGACATATGAATCAATATTATTATAAGAAAATAATATTGGTTCATTTTTTTAGGTATGATAGTATTAATTATTAATGAAAATGTCGAAAGATGTCGAATAAAGTAACACGAAATAAGTTGCATACTGTTTTATTTTGATATATATTAAAATCGTACTAAGTAGTAAAGAAGGTGTGATTCACTATGAAATTAAAAATAGAAAATGGTAAAAAAGCATATAATACGAAGAATGGCAAATTAGTTATATTTGAAAATATTAATGTAGAATTTGAAAGTGGTAAATTTTATGCGATTATTGGTGAATCGGGAAAAGGAAAAACAACATTATTGAATATTTTGGGATTGTTAGACGAATTAAGTTCCGGCAAATATTATATAGATAATAAAGAAAGTAGCAAATTCAAAGAACATGAAAAAGATAGATATAGAGCTGAAAAAATAGGATTTGTTTTTCAATCATATTATTTGAATCCAAAACTAAAAATTTATGAAAATTTATATATTCCACTTTTATTAAATAAAAAAATAAAAAGAAAGCAAAGATACAAATTAGTTAAAGAAAGTTTAAAAAAAGTTGGAATTGAAAACAAAATTAAAGAATATCCAAAAAAAATGTCAGGTGGAGAACAGCAAAGAGCGGCAATAGCTAGAAGTTTAATAAATAATCCAGAAGTTATTTTAGCTGATGAACCAACAGGAAATTTAGATGAAAAGAATGAAAAAAATATTTTAGATATATTAAAAAAATTATCTAAAGAAGGAAAATGTGTTATTGTTGTTTCACATTCTAAAGAAATAAAAAAATATGCAGATATCATTTTTAAAATTGAGGACAAAGAGATAAAAGTAATAGGTGATTAGAAATGAAAATAAGTGATATAGTAAAATTATCATTTTTAAATATAAAACAAAACAAATTATTAAATGTAATAGTAGTATTAATTCTCTTTATAAGTTTTTTTACTGTATTCATATATTTATTTAATATTACTTCACTAAATAATTATAAAAAAAGTTTAGAAGATTCTTTAGGATTTAGGACTATAGAATTTTGCTATAATTCATCTTTGTATAATTTGAATAATATAGAAGAAAAGATTTCTGATATAGATCATGTGGAAATGGTATTACCAGAGAGTTATTCAATGAGAGCAAAATTAATATATGGAGATAATAAGATTGATGTAAATATAAAAGCGTTTAATGACGATATTTTAAAAGAGTTAAATATTTCATCTGATAATGAAAGTATAAATAATGGTATTTTAATTCCAGAAAATTTATATTTAGATATAGATTACCCTGATGAAAACTTTAAATTAGATGGAAAAGTTTTTGAAAATACTGACATGAAAATTGAATATGCTAAATTGAAGTATTTATATAATGTAGAAGAAAACGGAATAGTATATTCAGAAAAAATAGAAGAAAAGGGAAAAGAAACAGAACAATATAAAGTATTAAAAGCTTATAATAATAAATTTTATACTGAAAAAAATACTGTTTTTGTGTCAAAAGATAAGTTATTGGAATTAAATAATAAATATATAGAAGATAAAAAAGATGAAAATCATATTATTAATGTTACTGTTGATAATGTAGAAAATATGGACCAGGTTTGGAAAAAGATATTAGAGTTAAATGTATTAGATAGGGAAGAACAAAAAAGTAGATATAGTTTAATTGATGAAACAGTAGAAGATATGGTAGTAGAAGATAATGTATATACTAAGTTGGAAACTTCAAAAACCTCATATATTATATTAATTTACATTACACTATTAATGGTTACTATTATGACTAGTTTTTCAATATATTTTCTGTATATGTTAAATAAAATTCAAATAATAGAATATAAAAAGCAAATAGCTTTATTGAGAGTACAAGGATTTAGTAAAAAGCAAATTAAGAGTGCTATTATTATTCAGAATTGTATAAATGGAATAATAGCATATTTGTTGTCAATTATATTATTTATAATATGTAAAAACAATATATTAAAAATATTCTTATATATACAAAACGAAAAAATAATGCCAATTTTAAATGTTATCAGAAGAATTGTTGAATTAGATATGGCAAATTATTTTGCTGTATTTGTAATTCCAATAATTATATATATTGTTTTAGGAGTTATTTTAGTTAATATACATTATAGAAATATAGATAAAAAGCAAATCATAGAAAATCTAACTGATGAATAGAGGTAAATAAATGCTAAGGAGTTTTTTTAGAAATAAAAAATTAATAATATATGCAGTAATTTTAATAATATTAAATACACTAATGATTCTATCATGTAATTTATTAGAATATTTTAATAAGTTATATGATAACAAAATTAATAATAATGAATTAATAAGATCTATCGTTTTAATAGGAATAAATGGACAAGACTCCTATGATAACTCTAATATAAGTGAAGAAAATCAAGAAATTATTACTAATGTAAAACATGTAGAAAAAACTATAGTGGAGTTTGGAAGTGTATATAGAATAATAGTTGATGATTTTAAAAACATTAATCAAGTGCAAGAAAATTTGTTAAAACTAGGATTTAATACACAATTGGCTACAGATATACAAACTACAATAGATGAATATGAATTTATTAGTTCTTTAGTAAAAGTCAATATTTTTATATTAGCATTTTGGGATATTATCACATTAATAAGTTTATGGTCTTTCATAATAAAGGATCAAGAAGAGGAAATAAGTATTTTAAGAAAATTAGGATATTCAAAACGAAGAATTAATATAATGATTCTTATTAGAGTTTTTATATTTATTGTTACATCATATATTATATCTTTTATATTATCACATTTTATATCAAATATATATGATGGTATTCCAGTCTTACTAAATAGAATAGGTATTTCTTCTTATGGATTTTATGAACTTATATATAATACAAAATATTCAATGCTTATGAGAAATTATATTGAATATAAAGTTTTAATTGGTAATACTATAAGTATTCTTATATTATATATATTATCATTCAAAAAAATAAATAGAAATATTATTTGCAAATAATAAAAAATAAATTAGGAGAGGATGGAGAATGTATATGAAAAAATTTATAAGTGCTTGTATAGTTATGACTATATTATTTAGTAGTATATTTATTGTATGTTCAAGAGTAAATGCAACGGAAATACAACCAAGAGCAGTACAATATAGAATTTATCAATATATAACTGGAAGCAGTTATAAAACTCCAACATTTCATAGATCTAATATGGGAGCTGATTATTTGGCTAATGGGAGTGTTAGTGGCTCTGATGTATATGTATCTGTTTATGATGCTGATACAAATAAAAAGATTGGAAGTACGCAAACTATGTATGACGGAAGAATAACAGTTTGTCCATGGGATGATAAACTAGCAGAAGGAGTTCAGAATATATATTATTTATTTGTGCCTAAAAATCAATCAGCGGTTGTATTCTTAAATTTATATGTTTTATATTAATTATTTAAATCATTATAACTGATAGAAAAATAGAGTATGCAATAAAAATAATCTCTATTTTTCTATATTTAATTGAAAAAAATCAATAAAAAATCCATTAAATACTTGACAAATCAGTAAAAATAGTGTAAAGTATATTAGCATTACAAAATAATGCTAATATTTTTATGTCTAATTAGGAAGTGATTAAATGGAAAAGAAAGTTGAAATAAGCATTCTTTGTCAGATATATGGTAAACTTTTAACTGAAAAACAATATGAAGTTATTAATGATTACTATAATAATGATTTCTCACTTTCTGAAATAGCTGAAAATAATAATATAACAAGACAAGCAGTTAGAGATATGATTAAAAAGGGGGAAAGTAAACTTTTCGAATTTGAAGAAAAGCTTTTAATTATGAAAAAGATGAAAGATCAAGAAAAGCAAATTCAAAGCATTATAGAAGAACTAAATAAGATAAAAGATACTTCATCAGATAAGAAAATTGAAAAAATCTTAAATAATGTTACAAAAGAACTAATTTGCTTAAACTAATATAATGAAATAGGGAGGAAATAAAGTATGGCATTTGAAGGATTATCTGCTAAGTTACAGGAAGTAACTAGAAAATTAAGAGGAAAAGCAAGAATTACAGAATCTGATTTAAAAGAAATGTTAAGAGAGGTAAAACTTGCACTGTTAGAAGCAGATGTTAACTATGCTATAGTTAAAGAATTTATAAGTACCATACAAGAAAAAGCCTTAGGACAGGATGTATTAAAATCATTAACACCAGGACAACAAGTTATAAAAATAGTAAAAGATGAATTAGTTGAACTTCTTGGAGGAACAGAAAGTAAGATTAACTTTACTCCAAACCCACCAACAATAATAATGCTTGTTGGACTTCAAGGTTCTGGTAAAACTACTACAGCAGGAAAGCTTGCTAATTTACTTAGAAAACAAGGAAAAAAACCACTTCTAGTTGCATGTGATGTATATAGACCAGCAGCTATTAAACAACTTCAAGTTGTAGGTGGACAGTTAAATATTCCTGTATATGCAAATGAAAATTCGAAAGATGTAGTAAAAATTGCAAGACAGGCAATAGATGTAGCAATGAGTAAACTAAATGACGTAGTTATATTAGATACAGCAGGTCGTTTACATATTGATGAAGAGCTAATGAATGAACTAAAAAATGTAAAAGCAAATGTAAAGCCACATGAAATATTATTAGTAGTAGATTCAATGACAGGTCAAGATGCAGTAAATGTTGCAAAAGCATTTAATGAGGCACTAGGAATAGATGGGGTAGTTCTTACTAAACTTGATGGTGATACTCGTGGCGGTGCTGCGATATCTGTTAAAAAAATTACAGGAAGACCAATAAAATTTGCAGCAACAGGTGAAAAATTAAGTGATATAGAAGTATTTTATCCAGATAGAATGGCATCAAGAATTCTAGGAATGGGTGATGTACTTTCAATTATAGAAAAAGCTGAAGAAGCAATTGATTTAGAAGAAGCTGAAAAATTAGAAAAACAATTGAAAAAGAAAAAAGATTTGGATTTGGATGATTATTTAACTCAGCTAAAACAAATTAAAAAAATGGGTTCTTTCTCATCACTTTTAAAAATGATTCCAGGTATGAATCAATTAAAAGATGTTAAAGTAGATGATAAAGAGTTTACAAGAATTGAAGCAATAATTTCTTCTATGACAAAAGAAGAGAGAAAAAATCCAAAACTATTAAATGGAAATAGAAGAGTAAGAATTGCAAAAGGTAGTGGAACTTCAGTTCAAGAAATAAATAAATTTATGAAATCTTTTGAAATGACACAAAAGATGATGAGACAAATGAAGGATAATAAAAATATGAAAAAAATGATGAAAAGCATGAACCCACAAGACTTAAAAAATATGTTTAAATAAATTTGATTTTAATTTTTAAATTTTAAATATATATCTTAAGAATTATTATATACCATTAGTAATAATTCTTACAAAATTTTCAGGAGGTGAATTTAATGGTAAAAATAAGATTACAAAGACAAGGTGCTAAAAAAGCTCCATTCTACCACATAGTTGTAGCTGATTCTAGAAGCCCAAGAGATGGAAAAATAATAGAAAAAATAGGAACATATAATCCTATGACAGATCCATCTACAATCGTTCTAGATAAAGAAAAAGTAGAAAAATGGATAAAAAATGGTGCAAAACCAACAGATACAGTTAAAGCTTTAATAGAAAAAGCTAACTAGGAGGATTGCTATGAAACAAATATTAGAAACAATTATAAAAAACATAGTGGAAAATCCAGACGAAGTTACAATAACAGAAAAAGAAGAAGAAACAAAAGTTATCTTTGAAGTTAAAGTGGCAGAAGCAGATATGGGAAGAATAATAGGTAAGCAAGGTAAAGTTGCAAATTCTATTAGAACTCTTATGAGAGCTTTAAATTCAAAAGATAAAAAGAAAATATCAATAGAATTCTTAGACTAAAATAGTTTTAGAAGGAGTAAAAATGAAACAAGAATATTTTGAAATAGGTCAAATTGTAAATACATTTGGTATTAAAGGCTTAGTTAAAGTAAAACCATTTACTGATGATCTAGAAAGATTCGAAGAATTAAAAAGTGTATTTGTAGTGAAAAACAAAGAACTTATAGAAATGCAAATCGAAGAAGTAAAATACCATAAAAACTTAGTTCTAATTAAGTTCAAAGGAATAGAAGATATGAATATGGCAGAAAAATTAAAAGGTTGCTATATAAAAATAAATAGGAAGGATGCAAGAAAACTTCCAGAGGATACATATTTTATTGCTGATTTAATTGGAATAAAGGTTTATGATGATGAAGGTAACTTTTTAGGAAAAGTAGATGATATATATAATAACAAAGTCCATGATATATATGTAATAAAAGATGATCTAGGAAAACAAATATTACTACCTTCTACAAAAGAAGTTATAAAAGATATTGATATTGATAATGACAAGATTGTAGTTCATTTAATAAATGGTTTGATATAAATGGAGGAAAAATGAAATTTGATGTGCTTACACTTTTTCCAGAAATGTTTAAGTCATTAGATGAAAGCATTATAGGAAGAGCAAAAGAAAAAGGACTAATAGAAATCAATTTAATAAATATTAGAGATTTTTCTAAAGATAAACACAAAAAAGTTGATGATACTCCATATGGTGGAGGAGCAGGAATGGTAATTAGACCAGATGTGGTATATGATGCTTATTCTAGCATAAAAGATAGTAAAAATGCTAAAGTTATTTTTCTATCGCCTCAAGGTAAATTATTAAATCAAGAAAAAGTTAAGGAATTATCAAAAGAAGAACACTTAATACTTCTTTGTGGTCATTATGAAGGTATAGACCAAAGGGTTATAGACGAAATTGTTGATGAGGAAATATCTATAGGAGACTATGTACTAACAGGTGGAGAACTTCCAGCAATGGTTGTTATAGATTCTGTTAGTAGGTATATAGATGGAGTACTAAGTAATGAATCTATAGAAGAAGAGTCATTTAGTAACAATCTTTTAGAATATCCTCAATACACAAGACCAGAAGAATTTAATGGAAAAAAAGTTCCAGAAGTATTAGTGTCAGGACATCATGAAAACATAAAAAAATGGCGTGATGAAAAATCACTAGAAATAACAAAAATAAAAAGACCAGATTTATTAAAATAAAAATTAAAGGAAGGAGGATATCAAATGGATATCATAAAATCAATAGAACATGAACAATTAAAAAATAAGATTCCAGATTTAAAAATTGGTGATACAGTTAGAGTACATCAAAGAATTAAAGAAGGAAATAGAGAAAGAATCCAAGTATTTGAAGGAATAATAATTAAAAAACAAGGTGGAGGTGTAAATGCTACATTTACAGTAAGAAAAATAGCTTATGGTGTAGGTGTTGAAAAAACATTCTTAGTACATTCTCCAATGGTAGAAAAGGTAGAAGTAGTTAGAGTAGGTAAAGCAAGACGTGCTAAATTATACTACTTAAGAGATAGAGTAGGTAAAGCTGCTAAGACTAAAGAAAATACAGGTGCTAGAATTGAAAATAAAGAAATAATTATAAAAGAAGAAATTCAAGAAGAAGTACCTGTAGAAGCAGCTCCAGAGGAAGCTCCAGCTGTAGAAACAGAAGCACCTGTAACAGAAGAAGTTACTGATACAGTTACAGAAGAGCCAACAGCTGAGAAAAAAGAAGATAAATAATAAAAATATTTAAATAAAATACACTCATAAATAAAGAGTGTATTTTTTATTTGTAAAATGACATGTTTTATGATATAATATTTTTTGATATGTAGTGTTAAATAGTATTGGAGCTTATCCACGAAATTAAATTATTATAGAACTAAATATAAATTTAGTATTCTACATATCAAAGTCTATTTGGATAATCTTCTCCAAATAGACTATATATTTTATGAAAGGAATAAGATTTAAGGAATAATATATGTGGAATAATTATTTTTATCAAATACAAACTAAATACAGTATGAGACTTAGTCTAAAGAATCCATTAGTATTAAGACTAGATGGAAGAGGAATAACTAGTAATAAGAAGATAAATCTTATGAATAAATACAAAGGTGGATTTGCAGATTCATTAGAAAAGAGTGCTAAATATTTTTCGAAAAGATATCATTGTTTATGCATATTTGGATCTGATGAAATAAGTTTTATAGTAGATGATCCTAATATTGTAATAAATGATTTAGAGCCGAAAGATAAATCGAATTATTCAAATGAAATAATTGCTATGTTTGTACAATATTTCTTTAATTATTTTAATAGTATATATAAAAGTGATAAAGTATTTTGGCATGGAAAATGTTTTTCAATAAATAAAGAAAAGAAAATCTCATATATAAAATATAGATCTAGAATAATAGAAAATGTTTTAGTTACATATTTTTTAAAAAGAAAAAAAGTTAAAAATAAAAATGGTAAAATAGATGAAAGAGTTGAAAAAGCAAAAAAATTTAAAGATTATGAAAAATTAAAAAGAATTCAAAAAGGAATATTATATTATAACGGTGAAAAGATAAAGCTTAATGATTATATTAATGATGGAAAAATTAATATAATTAAAAAAAATCAAAATAAAGTTAGATTTAATAAATTCTTTAATCAAAGGGATAAAAATAATGCAAAGAATATAGAACAAAAAAATACAGAGCAAAAAAATAATAAGAATAAAATTACAGCGAGAAAAAATAATAAATAGCAAATAACAAATAACAAAAATAAAAGCATTAATTAAAATGCTTTTATTTTTGTGCTTTATAAATTTACTTAGATTTTTTATAATCCTATTAATATTATTTTAATAAAAGTTATATTTTAATTATCTTTTCCAGCTTTAGCATATTTTTTTAGTTTTTGATATACTAGATAATTTACTGTACCTGCTGGATATTTTCCATTCTCATCTTTACTTCCGGCAGGAACACCTGTTAATAATTCAATACCTTCATTAATTGTAGATATTGCATATATATGAAATAAATTATTTTTTACAGCATCTACAACTTCTTGTGAAAGGTTTAGATTATTTACATTTTGTTTTGGAATTATTACTCCATGAGATCCATCTAATCCTCTCATCTTACATACTCCGAAAAATCCTTCTATTTTATCGTTTACTCCGCCAATAGGCTGAATATTTCCTTTTTGATTTACAGATCCAGTTACAGCTAGAGATTGATTAATTGGAATATTTGATAAACTAGATAGTAGGGCATAAAGCTCTGTGCTTGAAGCACTATCTCCATCAACACCGCTATATAGTTGCTCGAAACAAATACTTGCTGTAAGAGATAATGGCATGTCTTGAGCAAACATTTCACCTAAATATCCACTTAAAATTAATATACCTTTTGAATGAGAAGAACCAGAAAGTTCAACTTCACGTTCAATATTTACAATACCACTTTTTCCTGTATAAGTATTAGCAGTTATTTTTACAGGTTTTCCAAAAGAATAATCTCCAACATTCATGATAGTTAAACCATTTATTTGTCCAACTTCAAATCCATCTGTATCAATTAAAAGTGTATTATCTTTTATCATTTCCATGTATTTGTCATCATATTTTCTTACTCTATCAATTTTTTGAGTTAAAGCTTTATCAATAAATTCGGCAGTTATTACTTTTGATTTAGCAAGTTTTGCCCAAGTTGCAGCTTCTCCTATTATTAATGATAGATCAGTAAAACGTGTAGAAAGTTTATCTTGACTATCAGCAAGCTTTGAAGCATATTCTACTACTTTAGCCATTGCACCAGCATCTAAAGCAGGTAGAGACTCATGTTCACAATATCCTTTAACAAATCTTGCAAGTTTTACCATATTGTCCTTACTTAGAGGTGCTTCATCTGCAAATTCTACTTTTATTTTAAATAATTTTCTAAAATCAGGGTCTATTGCAAGTAGTGTTTGATACAATGTTTCATCACCTATTAAAATTACTTTTAAATCCAATGGAATAGGTTCTGGTTTTAATGATATCATAACCATAGAAGAACGTGGATCTGCAGTATTTTCTATTCCTAGAGATTTACTTCTAAGAACTTTTTTCAATGCATCATAGCATAATGTATTTGTTAGGAAGTCATTTGCTTGAAATACTAAATAACCACCATTAGCTATATGAAGTAGACCTGGTTTTAACATTGTATAATCTGTTTTTAATGTTCCATAATAGTTTTCATATTCTAATTTACCAAAAATATTATGATAAGAATAATTAGTATCTGCAACTACTGGAGCACCTTCTAAATTACTATTATCTACAAATAAATTAACTCTATAGTTAAGCCATGGCTTAAGAAGTTCTGGGTGAGCTGCTTGTGGCCCTTGAAGTTTACTATCAACTTGTTTTTCATCTGATGTAAAGCAAGAAATATTTTTTAATATATCTTTTTTTATGGAATCTAAAAAAGTATTAATTTTTTTATTTCTTTTATATTTTGATTTTATTAAATTGATATGAGCGTTAATTGTAAGAAGTGCAACATTAGATTGCCATTCTTGAATACGCTTGTCAGCTTCTTTTTCAATTGACTTAATTTGACCGATTGCTTCCATTATATGTTGTTGTACTATTGCTGATTTGTCTTCAAATTCTTTTTTTACTTCATCATCTAATTTATTAAATTCTTCTTCAGCAATAGTTTTTCCATTTAATATAGGCATCATATAAATTCCTGTCTGAGATGATTTAACAGTAAAGCCATATTCAGCCGATTTTTTATTTAAATCTTCTAGTAATAAATTACGTTTTATTTCATATTCTTGTTTTATTAAATTTTTTTCTTTTTCAAAATCTTCATTATTGAAAGTATTGCGTATATCAATTTTTATATCATCAATAAAAGATTTCATAGAATCTCTAAATTCTTTTCCTTGACCTGCTGGAAGAGAGATTGCAACTGGTTCATTGGGATTTTCAAAATTATATACATAACACCAGTCGTTTGGAGCTTTTCTTTTTTTAGAAATCGTTTTTAGCAATGTTTTGACATATGTAGTTTTTCCTACACCATAAGGTCCTTCTACATAAACATTATATCCATTTATATCAACACTTAGCCCAAATTCAAGTGCTTTTAATCCTTTTTCTTGGCCGATTCCTGTACTTGTAGATTCTAACTCATCAGTTGTTTTAAAATTAAAAGATTTAGGATCACAAGTTAGTTTTAAATCCTTGTAACTTAGTTCGTTTTTTCTTTTCATTTGTATTCCTCCTTAAAATTCTATCTATGATTAATGTTAATTATTTATATAATATTATAATTACAATATAAGAGTCATTATAATTGCATTATCAGTATTATTATAGTATTTTTTTCGTAAACCTATTCGTTTGAAATTAAACTTTTCATATATATGTATTGCTGAATAATTATTTTCATTTACTTCTAATGTTATAGAAGTACAACCTATTGATTTTGAATAATTAATTATATATTCTAATAACTTTGAAGCAATTCCTAAATTTCGTTTACTTTCTTTTGTAGCGATATTCATAATATTAGCTTCATCAACTATTCTAAGAATTCCAACAAAACCAACGATTTCGTCATCAAGTTTTGCAATAAAATATGAAGAGTTTGAATTATTGAAATCATTTTTTAAATTATCTATTTTCCAAAACTTATCAAATTCGTTATTAAAATTTCCTGAAATAGCATCTATATCATCTTTTGTCATCTCTAAAATCTGTATTTTTTCTTGTAACATTCTTTCTGCTTGAGATTTTTTTAGATAAATAGGGGAGATTGAATTAGAAGTACCATATTCTCCGTTTTTTATATTTATCTATTCCAGCTTGTGCTATACTAATACTACTTTGAAGATTTTCACTATCTGATGCAAAATTGATTTTAAAAGTATTATTTAATTTTTCTTTTACTATATCTTTATATGAAACTGATCCATCACCTACGAATAAAATTTCTGAATAATTATGTTTATTTACTATGCTAGAAATTTTAGATAATGTAGTCTCAATATTTTCTGCGAAAATTGATAATTTATTACAAATATTTTCTTTAAAATTATATAATCCACAATAAACATTATCATGTTTTGCGTCTATTAAAGAACAGATAAGTGTGGTGTCAGATACTTTACTTTTTATATTATATGCTAAGCTTTCTAAAGATGTAATTCCAACAACAGGAATATTAGTTGTATCTGAAAAAGCTTTTATTGTAGCAATACCAATTCTAACACCTGTAAAGGATCCTGGTCCTATGCAACAAGCAAGTAAATTGATATCTTTTAAAGATAAATTAGTTTTTTTAAATGCTTCATCTACCATAGGCATTAGTTTTACAGAATGTGTTTTTTCATCATCATTGTACAAATTTATTAAAACATTATCATCATCTAAAATTGAAACAGTACAAATTTTAGATGATGTATCTATTGCTAATATTTTCACAGTTATTACTCCTTTTTATTTAATAAATAAGATAGTATTATTCAATTGTTTCTATATTTAATTCTCTAAAATCTGGATTATTAAAATCTTTTTTAAAAGTGATTTTTGTGTATGGCTTTGGCAAAATATCTTCGATAATTTCACCCCATTCAATAAGACATATTCCATTTGAAAAATATTCATCTCCACCCATAGCATAGAATTCATCAGAATCTGCTAATCTATATACATCGAAGTGATAAATATTTACTTTATCAGATATATATTCATTTACAATAGTAAATGTTGGGCTAGAAATTTCATTTTCAAGACCAAAATATTTTAAAACACCTTGAACAAATTTGGTTTTCCCAGAACCGAAGTTCACCACATAATAGAATAATATTACCTGGTTTTAGATTTTTTGCAAAATCTTTTGCAAAATCAATTGTGTCTTGCTCACTTTTTGTTATGTATTTCTTCATATTTTCACCTTTCTTTTTATTCCATCTTATTGTATATTAAAGTACATTTTTTGTAAAGAAAAATAGGCGAAAAAAACGTAAAAAAATGAAAAAATATTAGGAAAAAATAGGAAAGTAAATTTGAAAAATTTGGGTTGACTGGAAAAAATATTAATGTTATACTGTATTTGAAAAAATTGTCGATAAAAAACTAATGAGGAGGAAAAACTAATTATGAATATAGGTAGTAAATTAATAAAATGCATTAGCATATTATTAGTTTCATTATTAATAGTTGGGATGATATTAAATATTGGTTTTGTAAATAGATCACAGGCAAAAGAGCAAAATACAAAAGATTATAAAAAAGGAAGCAGTATGTTAGATGATTATCCAGGGTATTCAGCACTATTGGATAATCTTTTAAAAGAGCATCCAGATTGGACATTTACAATATTATATACAGGACTTGATTGGAATACAGTAATAAAAAATGAAACAACTGCAGCTCATGGAAGAAACTTAGTACAAAATAAATCTGGTGCATGGGTATGTTCAAAATGTGGAGATAAACCATATGATAATGGAAGTTGGAGATGTGCATCAGGAGCAGCAGTATCTTATTATATGGATCCAAGAAATTCTTTGTATGAAGACTATATATTTCAATTCGAAAACTTAAAATGGGTAGATGGAAAATATACCATAGATGGAATAGAGCAAATAATAGATGATTGTGATTATATGCAAGGAAGTAAAATCACATATACAAATACAAGTGGTAAAAAAGCTACGCTAAATAAATCTTATGCAGAAGTTATAATGGAAGCAGCAGAAGATGCAGGAATCAGTCCATACCATTTAGCATCTAGAATAAGACAAGAACAAGGACCTGGAAAAAATGCATCATCAACAGCTACAGGAACATATTCTGGATATAAAGGATATTATAACTTTTTAAATGTTAATGCATCAGGAAGTAGTAGTTCAGCAATTATAAAAAATGCATTAGCATATGCTAAAAAACAAGGATGGACAAACCCTGAAAAGTCAATAAAGGGTGGAGCTGAATTCTTAGCAAAAGAATATATCCAATATGGTCAAAACACTCTATATTTACAAAAATTTGATGTTGATGATAGTGATGGAGATTTATATTGGCATCAATATCAACAAAATGTTTCAGCAGCTAAAACAGAAAGTCAAAGTATATTAGATACATATAAAGATATAGATAGCGATTTAGATATGCCATTTAATTTTGTTATCCCTGTATTTGAGAATATGCCTACATCAAGATGTCCAATGCCAGGAACAGAATCAATAGTTACGCAAAACATACAAATTACAGATTCTTCATTAGTAGTATATAAATCTAAAAGTAAGACTTCTACTAAACTAACAACTTTAAAGAAAGGTGATAAGATTCTTAGAATAGAAATTGGCTCAGAAAAGGAAAATGGATATAAATGGGATAAGGTTGTTCTAAGTGATGGTAGAAAAGGATATGTTGTATCATCAGATGGATTTAAAGTAATAGATGATATAACAAATTGTAATATAGATGCAATAGCAATTGAACCAGGAAATGTTAGAAATGGTCCAGGAACAAGTAATACTACAACACTTTTAACACTTTCTGTAGGACAAAAAGTTACAATTATAGAAAAAGGAAAATATAACGATATAGATGGATATGATTGGTCAAGAATAGTTCTAGCTGATGGAACTCAAGGATACATTGTTGCAAGATATTTAGAAGAAGTATCAGATAATGGTTCGACTAGCTCAGGTAAAGATATAGTAAAAGTTGTATGTGATGGGGGCTTAACTTTAAGAAAAAGTCCAGGAACAAGCTCTGCAATTTTAGAATATATTGATAAAGGAGAAGAATTAACTAGAATAGAAAAAGTTGCATCAACAGCTAATGGATATATATGGGATAAAGTTGTAACAGAATCTGGAACAACAGGTTATGTTGCAAGAGGAGATGATGACGAAGCATATATTAAACCAATAAAGGGTAGTGATGATGCAATAATACCAGATGATTTAGAAGATAACGATAAACCAGAAGAAGAGGAGCCAAGTAAACCAACAGAAATAAAAGGTAGTGGATTCGAAACAGATGGATCAGAACTTGTATGTGAACCAGATATTACTGTTAAAGATATAACAAGTAAAGCTTCTGGAGCTGTAGTAAAAAATGCTAGTGGAAAGAAAGTTACATCAGGTAATATTGGTACTGGATATACAGTAACATATAATGGTAAGACATATACAGCTGTAAAGCTAGGTGATACAAATGGAGATGGAAAGATGACACCAGCTGATTCTACAGTAGTACTTAGGGCATATGTTGGTCTTGATAAAATAAGTAGTGCAGAAAAGAAAGCAGCAGATACAAATGGAGATGGAAAGATGACACCAGCTGATTCTACAGTAGTACTTAGGGCATATGTTGGTCTTGATAAAATAGAAATATAAATAATAACAAAGGAGAATTAATATGACAAAGAAAATAAAGTTTATAGTATTGTTTAGTTTTTTAATACTTTTAGGATTATGTACTAAATCTCAAGCAAGAATAACAACATCTGATCCTACAGTGTCATCTGGAGGAACTGCTACTATAACAATAAATAGTCAAGAAGCTGTTGCATCAGGTGCTATAAATGTTTCTTCAAGTGGAGGGCTAACTTTTATTAGTGCTAGTTCAAATTATAATGGAGTTGCTAATGACACTATGCTAGCTTTTTCAACAACAAAAAATGTATCGAGTGGTATTGCAACATATAAATTTAAGGTTCCTAATGTAAGTAAAACAACAACGTATAAAGTTACATTTTCATCAGCAGATATGACAAAGGTAAATGGAGATAAAGTTAGTAGCTCATCAGCTACTGCAACAGTAACAGTTAAAGCTAAATCATCAAGTAGTAGTTCAGGAAGCTCTTCAAGTGGAGGAAGCTCTTCAAGTAGTGGAAGTAGCTCATCAGGAAATAGCAGTTCATCAAGTGATGATGAAAAAGAAGATTCAAAAGTATCTTTTAGAGAAGTAAATGAGAAAGTATATGCAACAGATAGTGGAATAAATGTTAGATCAAGCTATAGCACAAGTAGTAGATCTGTTGGTTCATTAAATAAAGGAGATGAACTTACAAGAACAGGAGTTGCTACAAAGTCAGTTAATGGAATAACATGGAGCAGAGTAGAATTTAATGGACAAACAGCCTATGTAAGTAGTGCATATTTAACAACTGAAAAACCAGATGAATCTGCAGAAAAGGCTTTAAAATCATTAGAAGTAGAAGGATATAAATTAACACCAGAATTTAGTAGTGAAGTTACAGAATATACTTTAAATGTTACAGAGGATGTTACATCATTAGATATAAAAGCAGAGCCAGAAGATGAAAAAGCAAAAGTTAAGATTACGGGTAATGATGAATTACTAGATGGTGTTAATAAAATAGAGATTAAAGTAACAGCAGAAGATGGAACAGAAAGAAAATATACAATAAATGTAATAAAAGGAGAAATGTCTTCACTTGGATTATCAGAACTTAATATAAGTGGAGGATATACATTAAATCCTACATTTAGTCCAGATGTATATGAATATACTTTAGAAATTAATGATTTATCTGTTACAAGCTTAGATATAGAAGCTGTAGCAAATGTTGAAGATGCAGATATTGAGATTGTAGGAAATACAGAATTAAAACCAGGAGAGAATATAGTAACAATTTTAGTAAAATCTGCAGACGGAAATGATATTAGAACATACCAAATTATTGTAAATATTGTAGAAAAACAAGAAGAACAAATTATAGCTGGTATAGATAATAATGATTTATTTGTATATGGTGGAATTGCTTTAGGAGTAATTGTTTTAATAATTATAATTGCTGTTATACGCCATAGAAGAAAAATGTTATTAGATGAAGAAGATGATGATTACGAACCATATTATGGTGGATTTGACTCATTAAATAGAGATGTAAATAAAAATAATAACTTAAATGATACACAAGACTTATCAAATGTAATAAATAATAAAAATATTCCTAATGTAGATGAAACACAAAAAGTTGATTTGAGCAGTTTAAATGATAAAAAAGAAGAAAATTCAGATCCAATAAAAGAACATAGAAAAAGTGTTATTGAAGAAAACTTTGGAGCTGATATAAAAAATGAAGAAGACAATAAAGATGATAAAGGCGGAAGAAGAAGAGGAAAACACTTCTAAAAATGAAATCATATAAATAAAAAATATAATTAAAGAGATACTAATATAAAGTTAGTATCTCCAAATATTTGCCAATATAGCTCAGTTGGTAGAGCAACGGATTCGTAACCCGTAGGTCAGCAGTTCGATTCTGCTTATTGGCTCCAGAAAAAAATAACCTATGAATAATGATATTTGTAGGTTATTTTATTTATACTACATATTATGATAAAAATATGAAAACATACAATTTTGAATATTTTATGTAAATATGATATAATAAATATACCGGATTGTATATTTTATGACAGCAATTCGGATACAAAATAATGTATCTGGAGGGCTGTTCATACCTCCAGATTTTATTAAAGAAGGAGGAAACAACATGAACAATGCATTAGAAGAAGTGTACACATCATTAAGAAGACTTCAGAACAAAGAAGTCGACAGAAAAACAAAAGAAAAGCTTGAAGAGATATTAAGACGCGTAAACCATATTGCTGAAGATCTTGATGATGAATACAAAAACATATATTCAGTAATGAATATAATGGATTCCGACCCTGCTTTCAGAGAAAGTATGGACTATATTATGCAAGCAACAAGAACCAAGAAACGTGAAATGGATGAATGGGAAGATATCAAACAGATTATAAGACGTCTTATTGGTTAAGAACAGGAGGGGAGAAATAGTAAAATTCTTTTAGTGTGATTTAGTGGCCAAGTCTTAAGTGTAACAGCTTAAGCTTGGTATTTTTTATTTTATAGTAGTATATTATAGTATGAAAATTAAGATGAAAAAATGAAAAAGTACACATAACTTGAAAGATTATGTAAAATATGGTATAATAATATAAGGCATTTTTTAAAATCTGTTGCTTGTAATCAGGCGAGATTTTAAATGCTGGGAAACAAAAAAATTTCACCATGACATGAAAGGAGAATTTCGTATGAAGAACGAAATTACAATCAGCAACCAGTCCAATGCATTCGGCGCACACCTTTCCGACAGCGTTCGGAAGATGAATGGGTACAAGGAAACCCAAAAGGCCCTTGAAACCATTCCGTGCAAAAACGAGACGATCATGGCAATGATCACCGAGCAGGTGGAACTGTCAGAAGAGCAGTTAGGTTATATCCTTGGCATGATCAAGGCAAACCTTGACACTCTGCCGCCCGTATTGGCCGAGGAGCAGAAGATTAACGGTATTCCTTTGGAAATGTTCGTTAAGCTCAAGGTCGATGAGCATGTTTTGGAAGTACGAAAGAAAGGCTTCACTGAGATGACCTACGAGACCAAGTATTGGAATCGTTACAGACGTCTCTGTGAGATGATTTGTGGCTACGGCTACAATTGCTCGTTTATCACTGAAAGGTTCGAGCAGTACTTCCCGAAACTGGTGCATTGCTTCGTAAGAGGCTTTGCAAACGGGTACAGCTCTGCACTGCATACAATCGCAGCAGAAGAAGGAATCCAGACTATCCGTACAGACCCTGTTACACAGGACATCTGGAAAAACTGGCCTTTCTTTGAAAAGCCGGATTGTCGCGAGTATTCGCTGGAAGGTGAATACTTGTACATGTACCATGGAGGATGGAATTGCTCCGGCGATCCTAACACTCCGTATGGCAACAATGTAAAAGTTGTCAATACCGGACTGTACGAGAAGTTGCGTGCGCGTGACGTGTTAAAGTTTACAAATATGGACTTGGGAGAAGAGTTCAACGTGTAAACTAGCAGAGTTTCCGGCATAAAACCACAGTCAGAGCACTGAACTGACGAAAAAGAGCCACGCTTATCACAAGCGGGGCTCTTGGTGTTTTTATTTAATCATTTTTTTTGATTCAATATTCCATTTTATTAATCCATATATATTTAGTAAAAAATATCCTATAGAAACTAAAAGCATCATAATAGAGTTAGGTCCATTATTTATTGTTAAAATTATCCAAATCGTTAAATCAGCTATATTATTTGCAAGCCAAACCCACCAAGCTTCTCTAAATCTTAATATCATTAAGATCACACCACATAGATTAATACAGTTTGATGTTGCATCAAGTAAAGATAATTGTTCATTTGGTATTAGATTTAAAATATATCCTAATATAATGCTACCTAAAATACATGAAATAGTTATTATAACAGAATTTTTAAAAGTAAATTTACGTACATTTACAGAGCTATTGTTATTTAGTTCTTTATTCCAGGAAATAAATCCTTTAATTTGAAGGGGAGCAAATACAAAAGTGTAAAATATTGTCATTCCATATAAATTATTCTTTAATGAAATATATGCCATTAATAAGTAATTTATAAATCCAAATATATAATTACACTTTTTACCAATACTTGCAAAATAAGCTGTAAGCAATCCAGTTGCAAGTATTGTAGAACCAAATAGTATATCATTTGTAATTATTCCAGTTATTATAGAGAAAATAATACATAGTATTGTTATTAATATATTTTTATTCATTAATTACTCCGTTTAATTATAGATTGATAATATACTAATATATTATCCAAAAACTTTTTTTATTTTTTCTAAAGCGTGTTGCAATTCACTTCTAGGAAGAGCAATATTTAATCTTTGGAAACCTTTACCTGACTTACCATATTTTATTCCTGAATTTAACCAAAGCTTTGCTTCATAGGTAAGTTTATTAATTATTTCATCATCTGATAAATTAGTACCACTAAAGTCAATCCATAGAAGATATGTTCCTTCTGGATGTGTGACTTTTATATTAGGTAAATTTTGTTCCATATATTCTTCAACTAATTTTACATTTCCTTTTAAATATTCAAGCAATTCTTTAAGCCATTTGTCTCCATGCTCATATGCAGATTTACATGCAACTAAACCTAAAGCATTAATATTACTATATCCTGTAGCCCATACTTCTTGCATAAATTTATCTTTAACTTCTTTATTAGGTATTAATATATTCGAAGTTTGAAGACCAGCTAAATTAAATGTTTTACTTGGAGAAGTACATACTATAATGTTATCAAGATAATCTTGATAGTTAAGCATACAAATATGTTTACCTTCATATACAAAATCACTATGTATTTCATCAGACACTATAAATACATTATATCTTTTACAAATTTCTACTATTTTATCTAATTCTTCTTTTGACCAAACTCTACCAACTGGATTATGAGGTGAGCATAGAAGATATAATTTAATATTATATTCTTTAATTTTTTGTTCTAAATCATTAAAATCAATCTCATAATGACCATTATTACTAATTAAATCACTACTTAACATTTGTCTATGATTATCTTCTATAACTTCACTAAAAGGATTATATACAGGATTATTTATTAAGACATAATCATTTTCTTTTGTAAATACTTTAACAGCAGTAGCTAAAGCAAAAACGACTCCAGGAGTATTAAAAAGCCAATCTCTTTGTAGTTTAACATTAAAATGAGTTAAGTACCAACTATATAAAGCTCTAAAATAAGTTATATCAATATCTGAATATCCAAATATACCATGTTCTACTCTAGCTTTTAAATCATTAATTACTTCAGGTGGGCATCTAAAATCCATATCAGCAACCCACATTGGAAAAATATCTTCAGGTTTATTTCTTTCTTTTTTAAAATCAAATTTTAAACAATTCGTATTATATCTATCAACAACATCATCAAAATTCATGATAAAAACCTCCTATAAAAACTTAGTAAATTATACTACTAATTTTTAGGATTTGCTACTAAAAATAGCAAAAATAAGAAATTTGTGTAAGTGTCTATTTTATCATTTTTTTATTGACATAAATTACTAAAGATAATATAATATCATATGATAAAAACTATATATTTTATAAATAATTTGGAGGAAATAATGGGCTTTTTTGATAAATTAAAACAAGGACTAAGCAAGACAAAAAATTCATTTGAAGAAAAAATGAATAATGTATTCAGTAACTTTAGAAAAGTTGATGAAGATTTACTAGAGGAACTTGAAGAAGTCTTAATTATGTCTGACGTTGGAGTAGAAACTTCAGTGAAAATAATAAGCAATTTAAGAAATAGAATAAAGAAACAAAAATTAGAAGATATAGAAGATGTAAAACAAGCATTAAGAGAAGAAATTAAAGAAATATTAGATTCAGTAGATAATTCTTTACATTTAGAAACAACACCATCTGTAATTTTAGTAGTTGGTGTAAATGGTGTTGGTAAAACAACATCAATAGGTAAAATTGCAAACAGATTAAAACAAGATGGGAAAAAAGTTGTAGTAGCAGCAGCTGACACATTTAGAGCAGCAGCAGTAGAACAACTAGAAATATGGGCAAATAGAGCAGGATGTGATATTGTAAAAAGAGAAGAAGGTGTTGATCCTGCATCTGTAGTATATGATGCAATAAAAGTTACTAAAGAAAAAAATGCGGATGTACTTATATGTGATACAGCAGGAAGATTGCATAATAAAAAATATTTAATGGACGAGCTTATAAAAATAAAAAAAGTAATAGATAAAGAACTTCCAAACTCATCAAAAGAAATACTTATGGTATTAGATGCTACAACAGGACAAAATGCTATAAGTCAAGTAAAAGCTTTTAAAGAAACTGTAGATATAACTGGATTAATACTTACTAAACTTGATGGAACTGCAAAAGGTGGAGTAGTTATAGGAATAGTAGAAGAAAATAAAATGCCAGTTAAGTTTATAGGAATTGGTGAACAAATAGATGATATGGAGATATTTAATAGTGAAGATTTTGTAAAGGCTTTAATATAGTGAAAGGAGAAAAAACTGTATGAGTGCAGAAAACAAAGATAAGAACAATCTAAAAAAAGAAGTTCAAGAAGAAACTAAAAATAATACTAATACCAATAATACAAAAAATAAGAAAGCAGGAAATAGAATAAATACAAATACTAAAAAGAAAAGCAAAAAAAGAATGTATATTGTATTACTTTTTATAGCATTAGTAGCAATTATAGGTTATGTAATATTTAGAGGAGAATATTTAGAAGTATTAGAAATAGGGGAAGAATATGTAGATATATTCTGGCAAAATATTAATTATACAGCAATTACATTTGGAATAAACTTTGTAATATTATTCATTATAATGTATTTTAACAATAACAGAATAAAAAAAGCACTAAAAACATTTTTTGAAACAGAAAAAAAAGAAATGCCTAAACTTCCAAATAAATCTATTGCATTTATAATATCTGTAATTGTAAGTGCGATAACTACAGAAGTTATTTTAAATCAATATATGCTATTTACAAATAGTACAATGTTTGGAATATCTGATCCAGTATTTGGAATAGATATAGGATATTTTATGTTCCAAAAACCATTTATTGAAACAATATTACTTTATGCAATGTTATTAATTGTTGGAATTACAATTTATACTGTAATATATTATATAGTAGTATTTAATATCTGTTTTGATGGTGTAGATAGAGAAATTTTAAAAAGAAGCAAACTATTAAAACAATTATTTACTAACTTAAAGGTATTATCAATTGTTCTTGCTGGTTTTGTTTTAGTAAAAACTCAAGATATAGGGTTTGATAAATTTTTAAACTTGCAAGAAGACACGACATATTCAATATATGGTGCAGGAGTTACAGATACAACAATAAAATTATGGGGATATAGAATACTTCCAATACTTATTGTATTATCAGTATTTATGGCTATAGCAGCATTTAATAAAAATAAAACAAAAAAAGTAATAATGTGGATTTTAGTAGTTCCAGTATATTTAGTTATACTAATAATAGTAATGGCTTTATTCCAACTAATATTTATAAATCCAAATGAATTAGATAAAGAAAAAGATAATATACAAAACAATATAGAATTTACAAAAGAGGCATATGGAATTAATGCAGAAGTATTTACAATTGAAAATGGTGGAGAAACAATAACACAAGAGACTTTAAATTCTTTAAATGAAACTATTAGTAATATAGCAATAGTGGATGAAGAAACAGTTTTACAAGATTTAAATACTATACAAACAGAAAAAGGATATTATACATATGATACAGCAAAAATTACAAGCTATAGAGTTAATGGCAAACAACAATTAGTATATATATCACCAAGAGAAATTTCAAATTTAAATGGTACATATAATAATCAAACTTATGAATATACACATGGATATGGTGTAGTTGTTACATCTGCAACATCTACAGATGAAAATGGTAATTTATTAAAATTGCAAAAAGATTTTAAATCAAATGAAAATGATGTAGTGACAATTAGAGAACCAAGAATATACTTTGGTTTACAAACAAACAATAATATAGTAACGAATAGTAAAAATAGAAGTGAATTTGATTATCCTGAATCAAGTACTTCAAATGCAGAAAATGTATATTCAGGAGAAGCAGGCTTAAGTCTTAACTTTATTGATAGATTTATATTAGGAATAAAAGAAGGAGATTTAAATTTAGCATTCTCTGCTAATGTAAATGATGATAGCAAAATATTGACAAATAGAAATATTATTGAAAGAGCAAAAACTTTAATGCCATATTTATTATATGATGAAGATCCATATATGGTAGTAGATGATGAAGGAAATTTAATATGGGTATTAGATGCATATACAACATCAAACAATTATCCATATTCACAAAAAACGACACTACAACTAGATGCACTAAACAAATTAGAACTAAATTATATTAGAAATTCTGTTAAAGTATTAATAAATGCATATGATGGAACTATAAAATTCTATATAACTGATAAATCTGATCCAATAGCAAGTGCATATCAAAAAATATATCCAGATTTATTTGTAGAAAATGAAACAATACCAAGTGATATTAGCAGCCAATTTATATATCCAGAATTTTTATATAATATACAAGCAGAAATTGCTCAAAGATATCATGATATACAACCAGATGTATTATATAGAGGAGACGATGTGTGGGATATAGCAACACATAATACAGGAAAAGTTTCAACTAAGACAGGAACAGATATTGAACCATATTATACAATGGTAAAAACTGTGGATTCTGAGCAAAGTAAATTAGGATTAGTAATTCCATTTACACCTTATGAAAAACAAAATATTACTTCATATATGATAGGAACATATGAAGGAGGATCTCCTAAACTTACTTTATATAAATTTGCATCAGATAGTAATATATTAGGACCAATGCAATTAGATACACAAATAGAACAAGATGAAGATATTTCAAGTGAGTTAGAATCATTAAATGTTACAGGAACAAAAATTAGTAAAAATATGATTATAGTACCACTTGATAATACACTTCTATATATTGAACCAGTATATCAACAATATATTAATGAAGAAGATTCTACACCTACATTAAAGAAAGTAATTGTTGCATCAGGTAATAAAGTAGCAATGGGTGATAACTTGACAGAAGCTTTAAGAAATTTAGTTTCACAATACGCTGTTGCTATTGAAGTAGAAAATACAGATAGTATGGAAGACTTGGTAGATGCAGTTATAAAAGCTAATGGTAACTTAAAGGAATCAACATCAAATGGCGATTATGAGATGATGGGTAAAGATATTCAAAGATTACAAAGCTTAATAGATCAATTAGAAAATGTAGTAGAAGAAGATAAAAAGGAAAAAGAAGAGAAAGCTAAGGAAAATAGAGACAAAAATACAAACGAAATTGAAAATAATACTGTATCAGAAAATGTTTTATTAAATACAGTAATGTAAAAAAAGGGGAATAGAATATATGAAGTTATAAAATATTTATTTTAATAATATTAATTTTAGGTTCATATAATTCTATTCCTTTATTTTAACTTTTTAGGAGGTAAAATAGATGAAAGTAACAAATATTAATGCTTTAGAAAAAATAACTGTAGAAGTGAGAAAAGGAATATTAGAGGAAGTATATAATGCAAAATCAGGACATCCAGGCGGATCACTTTCTTGTGCAGATATTTTAACAGTACTATATTTTAATCAAATGAATATTGATGAAAAAAAGCCAGATGATCCAAACCGTGATAGACTTGTGTTATCAAAAGGTCATGCTTCACCAGCATTATATAGTGTACTTGCAAGAAAAGGATATTTTGATAAAGAATTATTAAAAACTTTTAGAAAAATAGGAAGTAACTTGCAAGGTCATCCAGATATGAAAAAAGTACCAGGAGTAGACATGACAACTGGATCACTAGGACAAGGATTATCTGCTGCAGTTGGAATGGCTATTGCTTCTAAAATGAATAAGGCTGGATGTAAAATATATTGCTTATTGGGTGATGGAGAAATAGAAGAAGGGCAAGTATGGGAAGCTTGCATGGCTGCATCAAAAAATAAATTAGATAATTTATGTGTTATATTGGATAATAATAATTTACAAATTGATGGTGAAATAGAAAAAGTTGGAGGAGTAAATAATATAACAGAAAAGTTCTTAAGCTTTGGATTTAATGTTATAACAATAAATGGACATGATATTAACAATATAATAGATGCATTTACAACAGCAAAGCAAACAAAGGAAAAACCAACTATTATAATTGCTAAAACAATAAAAGGAAAAGGTGTGTCTTTTATGGAAAATAAAGTAGAGTGGCATGGGAAAGCACCAAATGAAGAAGAATACAAATTAGCTATGGAAGAATTAGACAAATTATTATTAGAAGATAAATAGTATAACGTAGACTAATAGGAGGAAGATAGTATGGATTTAGAAAATAAAATTGCAACAAGAGAAAGTTATGGAAGAGCTTTAGAAAAATTAGGAGAAAAAAATGAAAATATAGTTGTTTTAGATGCTGACTTATCTAGTGCAACTAAAACAGAATATTTTGCTAAAAAATTTCCAGACAGATTTATAGAAGTTGGAATAGCAGAACAAAATATGATGGGAATGGCAGCAGGGTTATCTACTTTTGGAAGAATACCATATGCAAGTACATTTGCAATGTTCGCAGCAGGTAGAGCATATGAACAAATAAGAAATAGCATAGCATATCCAAAATTGAATGTTAAGATTTGTGCAACTCATGCTGGTATAACGGTTGGTGAAGATGGAGCAACACATCAAATGTTAGAAGATCTATCTCTTATGAGGGGGCTTCCTAATATGACAGTTATGTGTACTTCAGATGATACGCAAACTAAGTGGGCAGTAGAAGAAATTTCAAAGATAAATGGACCAGTATATTTAAGATTATGCAGATTAAAAACACCGGTAATATATGATGAAAAAGAGATAGAAAAATTCAAAATAGGTAAAGGAATTCAAATAGGTAAGGGACAAGATGCAAGTATTATTGCAACAGGAGTTACGGTATCTGAAGCACTTAAAGCAAAAGAAATATTAAAAGAACATGGAATAAATGTAAGAGTAATAGATATCCATACAATTAAGCCTATAGATAAAGAATTAATTATAAAATGTGCAAAAGAAACAAAGAGAATTATAACAGTAGAAGATCACAGTATTATAGGAGGTCTTGGAACAGCTGTATCAGAAATATTATCTGAAGAGTATCCTGTAAAAGTAGAAAAAATGGGCTTACCAGATGTATTTGGTAGAAGCGGAAAAGCAGAAGATTTAATGAAATATTTTAAAATAGATTCAGTGGCTATAGTAAATAAATTTATGTAAAAAAAGATAAATTTACTTACAAAATATGACAAATATATTGTATAAAAAGAAAATAAAAGAAAAAACAAGATAAAACTACATAGATGATTTTTATATAAAAATTTATGTAGTTTTTTGATGAAAAAACTATTGCAAATATTTATTTTTATTGTTATGATATAGAAGTAAATTATTATGAAAAAAGAAAGTTTAAACATATAATATATTTTCACAAAAGGAGAAAAATATGATCGAATTTAGAAATGTAAGTAAGAAATATGACACAGGAACTGAAGCAGTGCATAATGCAAATTTTAAAATTGATAAAGGTGAATTTGCATTTTTAGTAGGAAGTTCAGGTTCAGGTAAGTCAACTTTAATAAAACTTATACTAAAAGAAGAAGAACCAACATCTGGACATATAATAATAAATGGAAAAGACACAACTTTTTTAAAACCTAAAAGAGTACCATTTTTAAGAAGAAGTATGGGAGTGGTTTTTCAAGACTTCAGATTACTTCCAGATAGAACAGTATATGATAATGTAGCTTATGCAATGTATATTGTAAGATCAACACAAAAACACATAAGAAGACAAGTACCAATGGTATTATCTTTAGTTGGATTAAGCGATAAAGCAAAAGTATACCCAAATGAATTATCAGGAGGAGAACAACAAAGAGTAGCCTTAGCAAGAGCTTTGGTTAATAATCCTTCAATGATTATTGCTGATGAGCCTACAGGAAATTTAGATCCAGAGACAGCATGGGAAATAATGAGCTTATTAAATGATATTAATGCAAGGGGAACAACTGTGGTAGTTGCAACACATGCTAAAGACATAGTTGATAAAATGAAAAAGAGGGTTATACAAATAGAAAAAGGCAACATAATTAGAGATGATAAAAAAGGTGGTTATGATAGTGAAATATAGTATTTTTGGTTATTTAATTGGAGAAGGTTTTAGAAACTTTTTTAAAAACAAGAAATCAACAGCAGCGTCAATAATTATAATGTGTGCAACAATGTTTATATTTGGTATATTCTTTCTAATAGGAGAAAATATCAACTATATCATGGAACAAATACAATCAGAGCAAGCAATGCAAGTATTTATTGATCCAGAAGCAACTCCAGAACAGGAAGCTGAATTAGAGCAAAAGATAAAATCAATACAATATGTAAATACAACTGAATATGTTTCAAAAGAACAAGCTTTAAATGATGTAAAAAGTTGGTCAGATGATATAAATAAATTTTTAAGTGATTATACAGCTGATGGATATAATCCATTTAAAGCATCATATGTAATTACACTTACTGATTTGACAAAAAATGAAGAAGTTCAAAACGAGATAAGGACATTTGAACATGTAGCTGATATTGAGGCAGGAAATCAAACAGTAAATAAACTTGTTGATATTGCCAATGGTATAAGAACAGCAACAGCTGTTATACTTGTTTTATTAGTTCTTATTTCAATATTTATTATTGCTAATACAATAAAGCTTACAGTACATGCTAGAAGAAAAGAAATTTCAATAATGAAATATGTTGGTGCAACAAACGGATTTATAAGATGGCCATTTATGGTAGAAGGTATTATAATAGGTATTGTATCTGCATTAATATCAGTAGTTATACTTGGATTTACATATAATTTTATAGTTGAAAAATTAATAACAAGTTCGATGGTAACAACACTTCAAATAAGTTTATTAACTTTCTCAGACATGCTTTCAATGTTATTTATTGTATATATAATAATGGGAATAGGAATAGGTGCAATTGGTAGTGCTATATCAATGAAGAAATACTTAGAAGTATAATAAATATTTATATTAAAATAACAAATTAAAATAAATAAAATAATAAAACTAATAAAGATAAAAAGGAGAGAGGAATCTTATGATAAAAAAAATTGTATCAGTAATATTAATATTTATATTACTTTCAATTATGACAGTTCCATCATTTGCAGCAAGTATATCTGAATTAAAAGATAAAAAACAAGAAGCAGAAGATAAAAAAGATGAAGTAACAGCTGAGAAAAATTCTGTATTAGATGATATTAGTGAATTAAATGCACAAATATCAGATTATGAAGACGATATTGATGAATTACAAACTAAAATTAGTGATTTAAAAGATTCAATTGAAACAAAAGAGAAAGAAATAAAGGAATTAGAAGAAGAAAATAAAGAAAGAGAAGAATTATTAGTTAATAGACTAATAGCAATGTATGAAAAAGGACAAACTACATATTTAGATATACTTCTATCATCAGATGATATAACATCATTTATATCAGGATACTATAGAGTAGAAGAGATAGCACAAGCAGATCAAGAAGTAATAACTTCAATTCTAGAAAAACAAGAAGAAACTCAAGAAGTAAAAGATGATTTAGAAAAAGAGAAAAAAGAAGTAGATGAAGCAAAGAAAGAAGTAGAATCAAAAAATGAAAAATTACAAGTAGCTAAAAAAGCAAAACAAGCGAAAGTAAATAATTTATCAGCAGAAGAAAAAGAATTACAACAAACAATAGATGAGTTTGAAGAAGCAATAAAAGATGCACAAAAAGAAATAGAAGAAGCAGGAAATAATGCAAGTTCAGGTGGAGGATATGAAGGAAGCTTTGAAGGTGTTTTAGATTGGCCTTTATCATATAGCTACAATATTATAACATCTGTATTTGGATATAGAGATTCACCAACAGCGGGAGCATCTTCTAACCATGGAGCTGTAGATATATCAGTAAGGTATGTTCCAGTTTATGCACCAGCATCAGGAAAGGTAATAATAGCTAGATGGCTTTCAGGATATGGAAATTATGTAATGATAGATCATGGTAATGGATACTATACAGGATTCGGACATTTATCAGGATATAGTGTAAGTCAAGGACAAACAGTTTCAAGAGGACAACAAATAGCAACATCAGGAAATACAGGAATTTCTACAGGACCACACTTACATTATGAAGTATATATAGGAGGAACTGCTAATTCATATAGAGTAGATCCACTTCAATATACTAGTCATCCAAGTTTAGTATATTATTAATAAAATATAAAGAAAGGAGGCAAATATGAAGAAGAGAGTAGCAGTAATAATATTAGCAATAGTTGTTTTATTACAATATTTCTGTAGCTTCGTATTTGCCCAAGATAATGTAATAACAAATAATGTGGATTCAAACATAATATCAAATGATGTAACAAATAGTATAAATAATGATTTGACTCCGGAAGAACAGCAAAAATTATTAGAACAAAAAAATGCAGTATCTGATAAATTAAATGAAACAAATGTAAAACTTGAATATGTTCAAGGCGAATTATCAGATACAATGATAAAAGTACAAGAAGCAGAAGATAAAGTATTAGAATATGAAAAAGATATAGAAAATATGCAAACACAGATGGATGCATTGCAACAATCAATTAATGATTCAATGGCAAGATTAGCACTTGCAAATTTAGACTATAATCAAAAGAAAGAAATATTAGCAAATAGACTAGTAGCAATGTATGAAGCAGGAGATACAGAATATTTAGACGTATTATTAAAATCAAAAAATATAATTGATTTTGTTTCTAGATATTATGTCATTGAAGAAATGGCAGAATATGATAATCAATTAATTAACGAGATAAAAACTGAAAAGGAAAATATTGAAACAACACAAAAACAACTTGAAGAAGAGCAGGCTCAGATAAAAGAAGTAAAGGCAAAAAGTGAGCAAACGTCAGTAGTTCTAAGTAATATGAAAACACTACAATCAAGTTATGCAAATAAATTATCTAAAGGAGAAAAAGAACTTCAAGACAAGATTACTGCATATAAAAAAGAACAAGCTGAAATAGAAGCTCAAATAATGAATTCAACTAATATTCCAGTTGATATACAATATACTGGTGGAGAAATGCTATGGCCAGTTGCAGCAAGTGGAACAGTTATTACATCTAATTTTGGAATAAGAGAACATCCTATACAAGGTATTGTTAAACAACATACGGGATTAGATATAGGGGGAGCACCTTTAGGTACACCTGTAGTGGCTGCTTTAGATGGAGTAGTTACATATGCAGGATGGCTTGGAGGATATGGAAATTGTGTAATGATTAATCATGGAGACGGAGTAGTTACTTTGTATGGACATGGAAATAAAATATTAACAACAGTAGGAAAAGAAGTTAAACAAGGAGAAACAATAATGGAAGTTGGTTCTACTGGAAATTCTACAGGACCGCATTTACATTTTGAGGTAAGAATAAATGGAGAATATACGAACCCACTAAATTATGTTAAAGTTCCATAAATATTACATAGTATTAAAATATGAGATTGCTTGGTTTTAAGCAATCTCATATAAATAGGTATAAATAAATTTTTAAAATATATACTTTTATAGAGGATATAGAGGAAGGAATAGTGAGCACATGGAAGAAACAAAAGGTCAAAGAATTTATAAAATAATAATGCTAATTATTATTACAGCATTATTATCTTCGCTTATAACAACTATTTTTATTAAGGAAACAATAATTTCATCATCAAGTTTAGAAAGCATCAGAGAAAATGGTGGAACTACAGGTATAGAAGGTGCACTTGCAACAATTAGAACAATGATTGAAGATGAATATATTGGAGAAATTGATGATGAGCAAATGCTAGAAATGGCTATAAAAGGATATGTTGCAGGTGTTGGAGATGAATATACAGAATATTATACACCAGAAGAGATGCAAGAACAGTTAGAGACAGCAGTTGGAAATTATGTGGGAATTGGTATATATATGGTTGTAAATTATGAAGATGGAATAATTACTGTATTAGAACCAATGGAAGGATCCCCAGCAGAATCAGCGGGATTAAAAGAAGGAGACATCATAAATAAGGTTGAAGGCACAGAGGTAACGAAAGACAATGTAGAAGAAATGTCTGATGCAATAAAAGGAGAAGAAGGCACTAAAGTTAAATTAGAAATAAAAAGAGAAGATGAAACTTTTGATGTAGAGGTAGAAAGAAAGAAAATAGAAGTAAGTCATATAGATTCAAGAATGCTTGAAAGTAATATTGGATATATTCAAATAGCAGATTTTGATGGAGGAGCTGCAAAAGAGTTTAGAGAAAATTATGAAAAATTGAAATCAGAAGGTGCAACATCACTTATTATAGATATACGTAATAATGGTGGTGGAGTAGTTGATGAATCTATTGATATACTAGAGATGATATGTGACAAAGGAAGTACTTTATTAATAGAAAAGGATAAAGATGGAAATGAAACAATCACAACAGCAGAAGAAGATCCAATAATTAATATGCCAATTGTTGTTTTAACAAATGAATATTCTGCTAGTGCTTCAGAAATATTAGCAGGAGCATTAAAAGATAATGGAAAAGCAACAATAATAGGTGAGAAAACTTATGGAAAAGGCGTTATTCAAACTTTATATAGTTTATCAGATGGAAGCGGATTAAAGATAACAACAGCAGAATATTGTACACCTAATAGAAATTCCATAAACAAAATAGGAATCGAGCCAGATATCGAAGTTAAATTACCAGAAAATACAAAAGAAATAACTGATAAGAATGATACTCAATTAAAAAAGGCTATCGAAGAACTAAAATAAAAGATTAAATAAGATAGTGGATTTAATATAAATAAATCCGCTATTTTATTTATATGTAAACTTTGATAGCAAAATAATAAAAATATATAAAAAAATAGTAAAAAATTTTTAAAAAGTTGTTGACAAAAAAAGAAAAATCTAGTATACTAAGAAAGTCGAAGGAAATGGGCGCATAGCTCAGCTGGGAGAGCATCTGCCTTACAAGCAGGAGGTCATAGGTTCGAGCCCTATTGCGCCCACCATTTTTATTTTAAAGAACTATTTCCTATACGGCCCGGTAGTTCAGTTGGTTAGAACGCTAGCCTGTCACGCTAGAGGTCGACGGTTCGAGCCCGTTCCGGGTCGCCATTTTTTGGCTTGATAGCTCAGTTGGTAGAGCAAGGGACTGAAAATCCCTGTGTCAGTGGTTCGATTCCACTTCAAGCCACCAAAATTAACAACTTACGAACTTAAGTGTTTGTAGGTTGTTTTTTTGTAATTAAATTTGCAATATTATGTAAAATGGTATATAATTAAAAGGATGCTTTATTAAATAATATAATTTCAGGAGGAATGACTATGTAAAAAGACATTATTATTTCTGCAGCAAACATGTCTAAACTGGTAAGCGAAGCATTTATGGAGTGCCTTTTTGATGAGGACGAAGACTCATCAAACTATGTAAGAGTTGAGGGAATTACAACCAACTTTAGATTTAATCCTCAGCGCTTAGAAAAAAAGCGGGAACTTGTAACCGCATTACTTGCCCAATATTAAGGAAGGTTATACATTCCTTAATATGTGTACGAATAAAGATGGCGAAATGTGGACAGGTGAACACAGAGTATGTGAGATGCTTGCTACTATGGCAATTGGATTAAATCTGATGTCATACTGCTTTCCAAGGGAGATGTGGTAATTTCTACCTGGCGGTGTACCATATCTTATTGTTAAATAACGGTATGCCGGAAGCAAAAAATTCATAAGACCACTTCATGTATGAGTGGCAGAAAAAAGAAGGGAGATATCATCATGGAAAAAATGAAACTTAATGGAGGTTCATCGGACAGAAATTCTGTAACTTTTTTCTCAAGCCGGAGTGAAATTGGTGTAAAAGCCTCGATAAAACCATCCGGCGCTATCGAGACGGAGGTAGTCAGTACTGCTGAGAACCGGAAAAACATGGTAACACTATTAGAAGTGTTAATAGGTTGCGGGATTTTCAGAGAGGCAGTAGTAATTTTTGACTTACCAAAATTTTTATACCACGTACCAACCGCAGTTTTTGTTGCCATTTTATTAGTTGCCTTAATATATGTAAGGGCTAACGAAATAGTAAAGTTTCATGGCGCAGAACATAAGGTGGCACATTGGTATGAAAAGGCGATCATAAGAAAAAAAAGAGAAAAAAATGTATTCAGGTATTCACGTATACATTCACAGTGTGGTTCAAATCTTATAGCTACTATTTGTGAGATGTACCTGATCTCATCGATCATTTTTTCAATGACAGGAAGGCAAATTCCCGAGATATTAACTATGGGGTTACCGCTATTTGTATATAGCATATTTCCGTTTAATATTTTGGGATTGCTTGTGCAGCTGGTAAGCACAGCAGAGCCAGAAGAAAAGCATGTAATTGTTGCTACAGCAGCGCTCAGAGGGCTCTTGGAAGTTGAATCGAAAAAAGAGGAACAGAAAGTCTCCTGAAAAAGACGACAGGTGATAGTATTTGTCGCTATAGTAACACCGTAGATAGTCTTAAAAAAACTATCTGCGGTATTTTTTGTATAAATTTATAAATTTAGCATATATTAAATTTAAGAGGTGGTATATATGCTAAATTTTACTAAAATGACTGGTATAGGAAATGATTATATATATATTGATTGTACAGATGGAAAGAAAATAAAAGATATCCAAAACGTCACAAAAAAATTAAGTGATAGACATTTTGGTATTGGTGCAGATGGAATAATATTAATTGATAAGCCTGATGATGAAAAAGCAGATTTTAAGATGAAAATATATAATAGTGATGGTAGTGAAGCAGAAATGTGTGGAAATGGAATAAGATGTGTTGCAAAATTCATACATGATAAAAACTTATCTTCTAAAGATAAATTATCAATACAGACACTTGCTGGAATAAAGAAAGTAAAAATATTAGAAGATAGTAAAGGAAATTGTAAAGAAAGCATAGTTGATATGGGAGAGCCTTTATTTCAAGATAAAAATATTCCATATAATGTTTATGAAGCTTTTAATAAAGACTTAGACATATATATAGATGGTAAAAAAATGAGATTTACAGTAGTATCTATGGGAAATCCTCATGCAGTTACATTTGTAGAAAATTTAGATGAAATACAGATAGAAAAAATTGGACCACTTGTAGAGAATAACCCTATATTTCCTAATAGAACAAATGTAGAATTTGTTCAAATTAATGATAAAAATAATATAAAGTTACGAGTATGGGAAAGAGGAGTTGGAGAAACATTTGCATGTGGAACAGGTGCATGTGCTGCTGTTGTTGCATCTGGAATAAATGGTTATACAGATGAAATAGTAAATGTAGAATTACCAGGAGGTAAGTTAAAAATAGAATGGTCTAAGGATAATCACATATATATGCAAGGACCAGCAGAAACTGTGTTTGAAGGTAGTTTAAATTTATAGACTAGATAAATCAAAATAAATTTAAACAAATCTTTGAATAATTCCTTTATATATAGAATAAAGATTATATATAAAGGAGGGATTTTGTGATAAAAATAAATAAAAACTTTTTAAAACTGCAAGACAATTATCTATTTTCAGATATAAATAAAAAAGTAGCAAATTATTTAAAAGAAAATCCAAAAGCTAATATAATTAAGCTAGGAATTGGTGATGTAACAAGACCAATTCCTAACTATGTAGCAGAAGAAATGAAGAAAGCTATAGAAGAGTTAAAATATGAAAATACTTTTAAAGGATATGGACCAGAACAAGGATATGAATTTTTAAGAAAAGCAATTTTAGAAAATGAGTATAGCGATTTAAATATTGATATTGATGAAATATTTATATCTGATGGTGCTAAATGTGATACTGGAAATATTATAGAATTATTTGATAAAAACATAAAAATAGGAATACCAAATCCGGTATATCCTGTATATTTAGACAGTAATATAATATACGGAACCAGTGGAGAATATATTAAAGAGCAGAATAAATATGAAAATATAATAGATATTAATTTAACAGAAGAAAATAATTTTAGTCCTATTCCAGATGAGTTAGAGGAAAATAATACAATACCAGATTTAATATATATATGTTCACCGAATAATCCAACAGGAACAGCATTAAATAAAGAAGTATTAGAAAAATGGGTTAAATTTGCTAAAAAATATAAAAGCATAATATTATTTGATGCTGCATATGAAGCCTTTATAACAAAAAAAGATATTCCTCATAGCATATATGAAATTGAAGGAGCAAAGGATGTAGCAATTGAATTTAAGAGTTTTTCAAAAACAGCAGGATTTACAGGAATAAGATGTGCATATACAATAATTCCAAAAGATATAGAAGTAATTACAGATAATCAAAAGATTAGTTTAAATAAATTATGGAATAGGAGACAATCAACTAAATTTAATGGTGTATCATATATTACCCAAAGAGGAGCTGAAAGTACATATTATAAAGAAGGAAAAGAAAAAATAAAGGAAAATATTATGTATTACATGGAAAATGCTAAAATTATAAAAAATGGATTGGAGCAAATAGGAATAAAGACATATGGAGGAATTAACTCACCATATATATGGTTAAAAACTCCAAACAATATGAAATCATGGGACTTTTTTGATTTGTTATTAAATAGGTATAATATAGTTGGAACTCCTGGAATAGGATTTGGAACAAATGGAGAAGGATTTTTTAGATTAACAGCATTTGGTAATAAATTTAAAACTATAGAAGCAATAGAAAGATTAAAAAATAATGCCGCTTTTTAAAGCGACATTATTGCATTTCTAGCCATTTCATCACAACGATTATTATATTCATTATCACTATGGCCTTTAACTTTTATAAATTCAATATGATGAATATTAGTAAGCTCAATTAATTCTTGCCATAACTCTTTATTTTTTACATCTTTTTTATCTGATGTTTTCCAATTATTTTTTTGCCAATTAATAACCCATTTTTGAATAAATGCATTTACAACATATGCACTATCACTATATAATTTAACATTACAAGGAAATTTTAGTAGCTTTAAAGCTTCTATAACTGCTGTAAGTTCCATAACATTGTTAGTTGTATCTTTTTTACCACCAGATATTTCTTTCTTGTAATCTTTATACATAAGAATTGCTCCCCAACCACCAGGACCAGGATTACCTGAACAAGCACCATCAGTATATATTGTTACATCTTCCATAAGTTCCTCCAATAATATATTTAATCATTTCATTGTAAAATTTAATATTTTATGATATTATATCAATAAATGAAATTTTGTACAAGATAAGGAAGTGAAATTTATGAGCAGAGTTCTTGGAATAATAGCAGAATATAATCCATTTCATAATGGACATCTTTATCATATTGCAAGATCAAAACAAGAAACTAATGCTCAATACATTGTAGGAGTTATATCAGGAAACTTTGTACAAAGAGGAAATACATCAATTGTAAATAAATGGACAAAGGCGAGAATGGCACTTTTAAATGGTGTTGATTTAGTAATAGAATTACCAACTGTGTATAGTATATCAAGTGCTGAAAATTTTGCAGAAGGTGCCATAAAAATATTAAATTCATTGGGAATTGTAGATACAATATCTTTTGGAATGGAAACGAATGATATATCCACATTAAATAATATTGCAAATGTATTATATAATGAGCCAAAAGAATATGTAACAATTTTATCACATGAATTAAGTAAAGGTAATTCATTTCCTAAAGCAAGAGAAAATGCATTAATGATGTATTTAAATGATATAAAAAGATATGCAAATGTACTTACAGGTTCAAATAATATTTTAGGAATAGAATATTTAAAAGCAATGAGAAAAACAAAAAGTAAGATAATACCAATAGGAATAAAAAGAGAGAAGGTATTATATAATGATAAATATATAGTTGATGAATTTGCAAGTGCAACTGCAATAAGAAAAATGCTTATGACAAGATCATTAAATGATATAAGTAAAGTAATGCCTAGAAATTCATATTTATTATTAGGGGATGAATTAAAAAAAGGACATTATGTAATAGATATATCTAGATTTGAAAAAGAAATAATATATAATTTAAGAAAAATGTCTAAAGAAGAAATTGCAAAACTTCCGGATGTATCAGAAGGATTAGAAAATTCAATTAAAAATGCAGCAGATTCTTGTAATAACCTAAAAGACTTAATAAATATGGTAAAAACAAAAAGATTTACTCAAACAAGAATTCAAAGAATTTTATTATATAGTTTGATAGGAATAACAAAAAAACAAATGGATACATCTAGAAAGATATCACCATATGTACGTGTATTAGGATTTAATAATAAAGGAAAAGAATTAATATCTGAAATGATGAAACTTAATCCAAAACTAAATGTAATAACATCAGTAAAAAAATATATAGATACAGTAGCAAATAGAAATTTAAAAGAAATGCTAGAAACAGACATTATGGCAACGAATATTTATACTTTAGGATATTATTCAGATTCATATTCAAATTTAGATTATACAAATAAAATAGAAATATTATAAAAAATAAAAATTAAAGTAATAAAAGAATATAAAGTACAAAAGTAAAAGAGTATTGAAATAAAAGAAGGGAAAAAATATGGTTATAGGAATAACAGGGAGTTCAGGAGCAGGGAAAAGTACAATCTGTGATATGTTAAAAAAATATTACAAAGTAAAAATAATTAATGCAGATAAAATAGCAAAGAAACTATCAAGAAAAGGTACTAGTTATATTATAGATATTATAGAAAAATTTGGTAAGGATATAGTAGATGAAGAAGGAGAGCTAAGAAGAAAGCGTTTAGCAGAAATAATATATACTAATCCAGAAAAAAGAAAAGAATTAAATAATTGTACATTCAAATATATAAGGAAAGAAATAGAAAGACAAGTGAATAAAGAAAAAGAATCAGGTACTACAGTTATAATAGATGCACCACTTTTATTCGAATGTGAATTAGATAAGTTATGTGACAAAGTAATAGGAATAATTTCAAAAAGAGAGTTGCAACTAGAAAGAATTGTGGCAAGAGATAATGTTGACTATGAAAATGCAGAGAAAAGACTTAATGCACAAGAATCTAATGAGTTCTATAAAGAAAAATGTGATGAAATAATAGAAAACAATAATGATATATTTAAAATAGGAAATTTAGTAAAGGAAATAGCAAGCAAATATAATATAATTACAAAAGGGGACGGGCTTGTTTTGTAAATCTTAAGAATATTAGAAAGGTAAATTAGTAAAGAAGCTAATTTGCTTTTTTTTATTTGACATACACAAACTTATGTTTTATAATGAGGCTGGTGGTAATATGGAAGATAAACAAAGACAAATATTACATATAGATGTTAATAATGCATTTTTAAGTTGGACAGCAATAGATAGATTAGAAAATGGAGAAAAACTTGATATTAGGAATATTGAAGCTGTTATAGGAGGGGATGAAACTAAAAGATCAGGAATTGTACTTGCTAAAAGTATGAAAGCAAAGAGAAAAGGTGTATGTACAGGAGAAACATTATATCAAGCACGATTAAAATGCCCTAATTTACAAGTTTTTAAAGGAGAATATAAAAGCTATAGAAAACATTCAAATGACTTATTTAAGATTTTGTCAGAATACACTAATAAAATAGAAAGATTTAGTATAGATGAGTGTTTTTTAGATATGACAGAATATTTAGGAAATGATACTTTAGTAAATAAAGCATATGAAATAAAAGATAGAGTAAAAAAGGAACTGGGATTTACTGTAAATGTAGGAGTTGCTCATAATAAACTACTAGCTAAGATGGCATCTGATTTTACCAAACCAGATAGAGTTCATACATTGTTTGAAGAAGAAATTCCAGATAAAATGTGGACACTTCCAGTATCTGAATTATTTATGCTAGGAAAGAAAACATTACCAAAATTATATAATATGAGAATAAAAACAATAGGAGATTTAGCTAGACAAAATAGAGAATTAATGATAAAAAAATTTGGTAAGCATGGCTTAATGATGTGGGAATATTCTAATGGTATAGATAATTCTGAAGTAAATTACTTAGAAGAAAAACCAAAAGGAATAGGTAATTCAGTAACATTACCTGTTGATATAAGTAGCAAAGAAAAACTAGAAGAAGTATTATTAACACTTACTGAACAAGTTACATATAGATTAAGAAAATATAAAATGTATGCAAATGTTGTAAATGTTCAGCTAAGAACTAAAGACTTTAAAGATTCTTCTCATCAAAAAAAGCTACTATATGCTACTTCAAATACAAAGGAAATATATAGAGTAGCAAAAGAACTATTAAATGAAATGTATAAAAAAGGTACATTTATTAGATTAGTAGGAGTTAGAGTAGATAACCTAATTGATAAGGATGAAGTACAATTATCTTTATTTACAGGAGATACAGAAAAAAAACAAGAAAAATTAGATGAAGTTGTAGACAAATTAAAAGATAAATATGGATATACAAGTGTGACTAGAGCTGGAAAATTGCATTCAGAAGATATCATAAAGTTAAAAGATGTATAATTATATGTTTACAAAAAAATATTTTATGATATAATCCAAATAAATATATTAATTATAAAAAAGTACAAATAAACGCAATAATAAAGGGGGAAAATATATGTCTGATGAAAAAGAAATGAAAGAAGAAGTAAAAAAAGAGACAGAAATAAAAAATAAAGACCCAAAAAAAGAAATAAAAAAAGAAAATAAAGTTAAAGCTGACGAAAAGAAAGAAGTAAAAAAAGAGTCAAAAAAGAATAATAAAAATGACAAAAAAGAAAAAAAAGCTAACTCTAAAGAAAAAGTAAATCAAAAAGAAAATAAAAAGGAAAACAAAAAAGATAAAAAAGCTAATAAAACAAAAAGTGATAATAAAGAAGAAAAGAAAAAACAAGAAAAGAATATAAAAAATAATGTGGACGAAGAAGTAAAAAAAGATGATTTGACATTTAGAAAAGTAGAAATAAAACCTGAAAAGAAAAATAAACATAGGTTACTAAAATTTATTTTAACTATTATCATAATTCTTATAGGTGTATATTGTGTATTCTTCTCAAGAAACTTTATTATATTAAATAATATATATAATCAAATGTGTGAAATAGGTAGTACTTCTAATTATTCATATGAAGCTATAAAGAAAGAAAATGGAGAAGAAGTTTCAAAAATTAAATATTATAAAAAAGATAATGTAGAAAGAGTTGACTTCGAAGACAAAAATCAAAAAGTTAATACAATTACAGATCTTGAAGAAAATCAAGTTACAACATGGTATCCAGAAGAAAAAACAGCATCTATATATACTACTGACACAATAATGAAAACAAGTTTACCATTAGATGATGATATAAATTATCAAGAATCTAGAGCTTTTTTAGGATTAACAAGTATAATTTATACAGAAGAATGTAATTCTAAGGAATGTTATGTAATAATGCAAATATTTGGACCTAATATGATGAACTATTCTAAGAAAACATGGATAGATAAAGAAACAGGATTAGTTGTAAAAAGAGAATATTTAAATTCTACAGTAGAATATGATAACGTACAAACAAATAATGTAAAAAATATAGATGTACCAGATTTAAGGACATATAAAGTAGAAAAAGAGGATTAATATGGCAACTATTAATGATTTTATAAAATTAGATATTAGAGTTGGAACAATTGTAGAAGCGGAAGTAAATAAAAAAGCAAAAGTTCCGGCATATAAATTAAAAATAGATTTTGGAACAGAGATTGGAATTAAGACATCTTCTGCTCAAATTACTAAATTATATAAACTAGAAGATTTAATAAATAAACAAGTTATATGCGTTATTAATTTTCCACCAAGACAAGTTGCAAATGTAATTAGTGAAGTTTTGGTTTTAGGAACAGAATCTAAACAAGGAATTGTTCTATTAAAACCGGATGAAAAGGTTAAAAATGGAGATAAAATAGCATAAAAAATAGAGGATAAATATTAATAATTTATTAATGTTTATCCTTTTATTATTAGAATATAGACAAATAATTACAATTAATATATACTATTAAAAGAAAATTGATTAGGGATAATAATGATATAAAAAAGGATATAAAGATGAGTAAGAAAACAAAAGCATTTAAATATATATTAATGATAATAGTTATTGCTATAATAATAGGATTAATAGTTTATTTATTTCCGGTAATAAAAAACTTAAGTACAAAGGATGGACAATTAAATTTTAAAGAACATGTTGCAAATATGGGATTTTTGGGGTATCTTGCTTTATTTGGACTTCAATTTGCACAAATATTTCTAATAATATTACCAGGAGAACCAATAGAATTTTTAGCAGGTATGTGCTATGGTGGGATAGGAGGATTTTTATTTATAACTATTTCAGCAGCTATTATCTCAACATTAGTGGTATTTATAGTTAGAAAATATGGAAGAAGATTTGTATATAATTTTTGTAGTGAAGAAAGAATAAAGAAAATTGAAAATAGTAAATTATTTAGAAATCCAAAGAAAATTGAATATATAATGATATTATTATTTGTAATACCAGGTACACCAAAGGATTTATTAGTATATATAGCTGGACTTTTACCAATAAATCCAATAAGGTTTATTTTAATTTCGACATTTGCAAGATTTCCATCAGTTATATCATCAACTTTAGCTGGTAGTAGTTTAGTAAAAGGAGACTGGAAATTTAGTTTATTAATTTATGGAATAACATTTGTATTAGTTGCAATTATAATATTTATAGTAAACAAAGTAGATAAGGATAAAACAGCAGAAGAAGCAGTAAAAGCAATGAAAGAATAAGATAATAAAATTTATATGTATAAATAAAATAAATTTAGGTCATAATCTATGTATATAAGAAGAAAGAAGGTATATATATGATTAAAGAAGATCTAAATTTATTTTTAGCTAATTTAAATGTATTTTATAGAAAAGTTCAGAATTATCATTGGAATATTATTGGAGATGATTTTTTTAATGTCCATACTAAACTAGAAGAATTATATGATGAAATTAATACTGAAATAGATGAAATTGCAGAACATATATTATCAATTGGAGAAATGCCACTTGGAACAATGAAAGATTATTTAGACATAACTCAGATTCAAGAAGCAAATAATGAAAAGAAATGTTCTAAGCATATATTTGAAACAATCCTAAAAGACTATAATATCTTAAAGGAAAATGCTATAAAAATAAAAGAAGATGCAGATAATCAAAATAAATATTCTACATCTGCACTAATGGATGAATATATTTTAAAATATGAAAAAATAATATGGATGATAAGACAATTATTAATGAGAGCAGAAGAGAGCAAAAATAAGTAATTAAGATTTATCAATAAAGAAAAGAAGTTATATTATTTATATCTTCTTTTCTTTATTTTTTAAATTAAGAATATTTTAATAAGATATAAAAAGATAATTAATAAGTTATTGATATATTAAACTTACAGAAATGTAATAAAAGAAGCATGAAAATCGATGGTATTGGAAAAAATAAAAATTATAATAAATAAAAGGTGATAAAATTATGAAAAAAGAATGTAAGTTTAATATGGTAATTAAAGAGATATTTAAAGTATTTATTTTATTTATGATAGGTAGTATATTAGGATATATAGTTGAAATGATAGTTGGACTCGTTCAAAATGGACATTTTGTTTCAAGACAGGGATTAATATATGGGCCTTTTACACCTGTATATGGAATAGGTATAATAGTATATTATATATTTTTCAAAATAGTAAAAACAAGAGATAAAAAGAAAATATTTATATTTTCGATGATATTAGGAGGAATTACTGAATACTTATGTTCATACATTCAAGAAAAAATATTTGGAACAATATCATGGGATTATTCAAACTGGATTTTTAATATTAATGGTAGAACGACAATATTTCATTGCTCTTATTGGGGAATAGCAGGAATTCTATATATTAAATATATAGAGCCATTAATACCTAAAATAGAGGAATTTATAAAAAATAATAAGGTAAAAATAATAACTTCAACTGTTGCAACATTTATGATGTTTAATATAACTATTTCATCAATGGCTGCGATAAGACAAAAAGAAAGAGTGAATGATATACCTGCAAGCAGTAGTATAGATACATTCTTAGATAATGTGTATCCAGATGAATATATGAATGAAGTATTTGAAAACAAGAAAAATGTTTAAATTAATAAAAAATTAATGAAAAAATATAAAGTCAATAAAATATTTATAATATTATAAATATCTTATTGACTTTTTTTATATACAGAAGTAAAATCTATTTAGATAAAATTCTAAATAGGAGGTAGATATATTTGGGAATGTCAGAAACTTTAAAAGCTATATCAGATCCTGTTAGAAGAGATATATTAGAAATGCTAAAAAAAGGGAAAATGACAGCAGGTGAAATATCAAATAGTTTTAATTTGACAAATGCTACAGTCTCATATCATTTATCATGTCTAGAAAAAGCTGATTTGGTAAGAAAGACTAAGTTTAAGAACTATATTTACTATGAACTAAATGCAACTGTTTTCGAGGATATTTTAATATGGATATATCAATTTGGAGGATATAAAAATGAAAAAAATTGACTTTAAAATTTTAATTATAACTGTAATACTATGCTTAATACCTATAATATTTGGAATAAGTGTGTATGACCAATTACCAGAAGAAGTTGCAGTTCATTTTGATATGAATAATAATCCAAATAATTTTATGACAAAACAATTTGCAATTTTTGTTATTCCAGCAATTATGGCCATATTTCAAACTATTTTATGCATAGTAATAGATTTAGTAAATGATAAAAAAGAAAATAAAAAATTTTACATTATAACAAAATTTATATTACCAATAATTGATATAATTGTATATTCAAGTATAATCTTATATGCAATAAATAAACCAATAAATATTAAATTGATGGCATGTTTTATAATAGGCTGTGTATTTTTAGTATTTGGAAATTACTCACCTAAGTATGAGCCAAATTCTAGAGAAATAAAGTATTATAACAGAGATGTTTTAAGAAAAGAAAATAGAATACTTGGTTATATTATGGTAATATTAGGTATATTATTTATAATTTGTGCTTTCTTACCAGGAGGACAATATGCTACGATAATTTTAATAATAACTATAATATTAGCTTTAATATTAGTTGTTATAAACATTAAATTGTTAATAGACAATAAAAAGCAAAGATCTATGAAAAAAGGAGGAAAGATATGATTGAAATAAAAAATGTTTCTAAATCATATATAAAAGATGTAAAATCTGTAGATTCATTGAATTTAGAAATAAAAGATGGAGAAATATTTGGCTTTTTAGGACCAAATGGAGCTGGAAAAACAACGACAATAAGAATGATAACAGGCATACTAGAACCTGATGGAGGAGATATTTTAATAGATGGTTATAGTATAAGAAGTAATCCTATAGAAGCCAAGAAAAGATTTGGATTTGTACCAGATAGCCCAGATATATTTTTAAAACTTAAAGGAATAGAATACTTAAACTTTTTGGCAGAAATATATAATGTTCCAATAGAAGAAAGAGTAGAGAGAATAGAAAATTTGACTAAAAAATTTGAAATATATAAAGATTTAGATAATCCAATTGAAAGTTATTCTCACGGAATGAGACAAAAAATAGTTATATGTGGAGCGTTGATATCTAATCCTAAAAATTGGATATTAGATGAACCGATGACAGGATTAGATCCTAAATCATCTTATGATTTAAAAGAAATGATGAGAAAACATACTAAAAATGGTAATTCAGTATTTTTCTCAACTCATATTTTAGATGTTGCTGAAAGATTGTGTGATAGAGTAGGGATTATCAATAAAGGAAAATTAATATTTGTAGGAACATTTGAAGAAATGAAAGAAAAATTTAAAGAACAAACATCTTTAGAAGAATTATTCTTGGAGATTACAGAAGATGAGTAATACAATTTTACTTACGATTGTATTTTTAAAAACATCCCTACAAAGAATGCAATCAAAATATTACGAAAATGCTGAAAAAAAGAAAAAACTTAGAAGAACATTATATTTATTATTATTTTTATATATTGCTGGAATGATAGGTTTCTTTAGCTCAAAAATTATTGACTCATTAGCAGAAGTTGATCAAGAAACGTCTTTTATAGGTTTAATATTATTTTTAACGTTAATGGTAAATGTAGTTCAGGTTATTTTTTCTAGTATAAATATACTATATTTTACGAAAGATACAGAATCCATACTTCCATTACCTCTTAAACCTTATGAGATAATACTTGCAAGGACTAATGTTATTTTAATTATACAATATTTAATAGAAGTAGTTGTTGGGTTAATACCATTAATTGTTTATGGTTTTAAAATGAATCTTGGAACAATGTTTTATGTTCCTGTTCTTATTAGTTTAATACTATTACCTATATTACCAACTATTATAATATCATTATTAGTAATGTTTATAATGAGTTTTTCTAAAAAAGCAAAAAATAAAAATAGATTTCAGCTGTTTACAACTTTACTTGTACTAGCTGCTACAATAGCATTTTGCATAGTAATGACAAAAGTTGATGAACAATCTATTTCTGATGAACAAATGATTCAAATGATGACAAAAGCTGATGGAATGATTGAAATAATAAAAGGATATTTCCCAACATTAAAATATTGTATTAATGCTATTTTAAGTAATAATATTGTAACAATGATTATTGAATTTGCTAAAACTTTAGGAATTAGTTTAGTAGCCTATGCAATTTATACAATTTTGTCACAAAAACTGTATTTTAAAGGATTAGTTGGAAGCTTATTTAGTGGAGATAATAGAAAGCATAAAAAGAAACTAAAAATTAATTCAAAGAGTAAAAGCTTAGGTAGAAGATATATTGGAAAAGAATTTAAAACTTTATTAAGAGATCCTGTATATCTAGTTCAATGCATTTTACCAGCAATTTTATTACCAATTTTGCTTATTATAACGTTAGTAATGGGAATAGATAAAGAAACTATTAATGAACTATTAGAATATTTAGATAAAATAAATGGTAATGGAATGTTGCTTCTTGGAATATTGGGAATAATTGAATTTTTCTCAATGATCATATATATATCTATTACAGCTATATCAAGAGATGGAAAAAATGCAGTATTTATGAAATATATACCAGTTTCATTGTATAAACAATATGTGTATAAGACAATTCCAAATATTATAATGAATTTTATTACTATACTAATAGTATTAGGAGTTGCAAAGTATTTAGTAGATGTTTCTATTTTAAATTTAATAGTACTTTTCATAGTAGCTATGATAATGAATATTGCACAAAGTTTTATATTACTTATAGTAGATTTAAAAAGACCAAAATTACAATGGAATTCTGAATATGCAGTAGTAAAACAAAATTTTAATTTGATTTTTCCAATGATTTTAGGACTATTTGGTATTGGAATATTATTTTTATATGCTAAAACTACTCAAATTATGTCTATGTATATTGTTTTAGGAATGATAGCAGTAATATATCTATTAATAGCAGTTTTAGTAAATATATATCTATATAAAAAGCAATATCAATTAGCTGGAAAAATAGAATAGGAGATATAATGGAAGAAGAAATTACAGAAGTAGAAGTATTCAATAGTCCAGATGAATATGATGTATTATTAGTTGGCAGTATATTAGAAGAAAATAATATACCATATATTAGAAAGGACGATGGAATAGGAGTAAGTATAGGGGCATTTACATATGCAACAAAAAGAATTTTTGTAAATAAAGAAGATTATGAAAAAGCACTTTCATTAATTCCAATAAAATCTTCAGAAAAAGCAGATAAAAAATTAAAAGTAGATCAAAATAAAGATATAGATAATGTTGATGTGATCGATAAAAAAATAAAAGATGAAAATGATGTAGTAAGAGATGAAGTAGTCGAAAGAAAGAAGCTAATATATGGAGTAATAATAATGATTATTGCTTTAGGATTATTAGCTTGGCTTATATTTAGTTAAAAATAAATTACCAAAAAATGTAAATTAAAACTGGAAAAAACTTGAAATTTTTATTAAATTATGTTAATATTAAATAGTAGCAATTATTAATTTACACATCGCCCGATTGGGCAAAGGAGGAAGACATGTGCGATATTAAAAAACATTATCAGGAATACGCAGCTGCTGAAGCTGCTTTGAGGCGGTTTGGAGTGAGCAAAGATATGCCCGGCTTCGAGTATTTAAGAGCTGGAGCCGTAATCGTAAAGATAGACGGATATAAAACAGAGAAGGAGCTTCTTAAGCAGGTCGAAGACCAGTGCTTTATTGTTACTTCTCGTTATGTGAAGAAACATTCGCCTGTCAAACAGCATATGCTGGAGGCGATAAGATCCGTTTCCAAATACGGACAGAAGCTTACAATCCAGGAGTTCTTGGAGCAGGTAGTTGCGGAGATGTAAGAAACATGTCAAGAGTGCAGTTTTCATGGCATCGGAGGGAGCCTTACCTCCGATGCTTTTTTATATAATTTAATGATATTAAAAGATTAGTTAAAAAATTTACAATAATATAATAAATATGATATAATAAAGCAGTAAATAAATTATAAAACTTTATCAATTTTAGATAGGAGATAATTAAATGGACTATTCTATAAAAAACACAACAATAGAAGAAAGAAAAGAATTAGTAAAAAAAGCTCTAGGAATATCAATGTCAGGAGCAGATATACCTACAGATGATACATTAAAATTAGCAAAAATGTATATTGAAGGTAAAATGGAATTAAAAGACTTACAAGAAAAAGTAATTAGCAAATATAATAAAAATGTAGATTAGAAAAGGTGATATAATGAAAGATCCGTATGTACAAGATAATGGAACATTAAAAAATAAGCTTGGAATAAAAGAGTACAATGAACTTAATGATGCTGAAAGAGATGTTGGATTTGTTAAATTAATTGATATAGGAGAAACATTTAAACAAAAATATGACATTGAGTATATAAAAGCTATTCATAGACATATATTTGAAGATATATTTGATTGGGCTGGAGAATTTAGAACTGTTCCAGTATATAAAGAAGAGATTGTTATTCCGGGACTAAGTCTTGAATACTCTAGACCAGAAAATATAGAAGAGACTTAAGATCTGCTATAGATAATTTAAATAGAGTAAATTGGACAGGTAAGAATATAGATGAGATAGTTGCAGAATTTACAGGAAAATTAGCAAAAATATGGAGAGTGCATCCTTTTAGAGATGGAAATACAAGAACAACACTTGCTTTTGCTGAAAATTATGCAAGAGAGCATGGCTTTCCATTAGATATTGGGATTTTATTAGATAATCTTTCGAGAACCGTTGATTCACAAGGAAGAGTTAGAAGATTTAGTATTAGAGATAAATTTGTATTAGCAGCATTAGATGAAAAAGATAAGCCAGAACCAGAACATTTACAGAAACTAATAAAAAAATAAATACTTTCTGGAATAAAGAAAGAAAAAGAAAAACATGATAGATTATTAGATATAAGTACAGGCGATGGAAAAGGTAAAGAAGAGGAAGGAATAGAAAAATGAAAATTTTAGCAATAGGTGATATAGTAGGAAGTTTTGGATTAAATAAATTAAAAGAGTTATTACCAAAAATAATTGAAGAAGAAAAAATAGATTTTGTTGTAGTAAATGCAGAAAATACATCAGGTGGTATGGGACTTACAGTAAAGGACTTTAACACTTTAAAATCTTTAAATATTAATGCAATAACTATGGGAAATCATACATGGGGGAAAAGAGATATTTTTACATTTATAAATGATCCAATATTATTAAGACCAGCGAACTATTCAAAAGGATTACCTGGTAAAGGTTATGGTGTATTTGAATGTAATAATAAAAAGATTTTGGTAATGAATTTAATCGGAAGAACTGATATGAATGTATTATCAGAAAATCCTTTTACTGTTGCAGAAAGTTTAGTAAATAAAATGACAGGAAAAGTAGATATAATGATATTAGATTTTCATGCAGAAGCTACTGCAGAAAAAATTGCTATGAAATATTATTTAGATGGAAAAGTAAATATAATATTTGGAACTCATACACATGTACAAACAGCAGACGAAGAAGTTACAGAAAAAGGAACTGGATATATAACTGATCTTGGAATGACTGGACCAAAAGAGTCTGTCATTGGAATGGATATAAAAGCATCTACAAAGAGATTTATAACTTCATTACCAGAAAGATATCAATTAGCACAAAGCGAAGCAGTGCTAAATGGATGTGTATTTGAACTAAATGATGAAACTAATAAAGTGGAAAAAGCTTACAGAATAAGCTATTAGACTAAAGCGAATAATGTCGAATTTGAACGATGAAAATTTCCTTTTTTTTCCAAAAATCTATAGACAATTTCCAGAAATTGTAATATAAATATAACTGTTGATTAAAACAAATAAAAAAATATAGGAGGCAAAAATGGAAATTTTAAAAATCTCATCAAAATCAAATCCAAATTCTGTAGCAGGAGCTATTGCAGGTTTGGTAAAGGAGTCTAACAAGGCAGAAATGCAAGCAATAGGAGCAGGAGCACTTAATCAAGCTGTGAAAGCTGTAGCAATTGCAAGAGGATTTGTAGCACCAGCAGGAGTGGATCTAGTATGCATACCTGCATTTGCAGAAGTTGAAGTGGAAGGAGAAGATAGAACAGGCATAAAGCTTATTGTTGAGTCAAGAAAATAGCTAAGAAGAAAAGAAATAAATTGAAATAGAATATATAGGGGCACAAGAGATTATTTGTGTCTCTTTTTGTTTTAAAATAGTTGAAAAAAACTGATATATGTTATATATTTATATAGCAAGGAGGCCGTATGAAATCAAATATAATTAAGTATATTTTTATTGCTTTTGCAATATTTATTATAGGATTTGCTATATATAAAATTAATTATGAAAATAAAGATGAAGAACAACAAGTAGAAAACACAGTTGAAACTAAACAAGTAACAGAATCAATATTAAATATAGGAATCTCAGATTTTGATAACATAAATCCTTTAATTACTGATAATCAGGATATTATTAGGTTATCAACCATATTATATGAACCATTATTAGAAATTACACAAGATTATGGGATTGAAAATAGATTAGCATCTGAATGGTCAAAATTAGATGCGACCACTTATTTAGTTAAGTTAAAAGATAACTTAAAATGGGAAGATGGTACTGCTCTTACTGGAAGTGATGTTAAGTTTACAATAGAAAAACTAAAAGAAGGAAAATCTGCTTATTCTGACAATGTAAAAAATATTAAATCAGTAGAAATTATAGATGGAAATACTTTAAGATTAGAATTAAAAGACGAAGAACCTTTTTTCGAATATAACTTAATATTTCCAATAGTATCGAGCAATCAATTCAAAGATGAGAAAAATTTTTATAAATCTAGACTTGCACCAATTGCTACAGGAATGTATAAGGTAACAGCTGCAACAAAAGATTCAATGGAACTTTCTAAAAATGAAAATTGGTTTGATGCAAATAATACAGAATTAAAAATTGATAAAATTTCACTAACTTTTTATGATACAATGGGAGATGTGTATAATAGTTTAAAAATAGGAAATATAGATTTTATTTGTACATCAAAAACTAATGTAAAAGATTATATAGGAACTATAGGATTTAATACAACAAAATACAAAGGAAGAGATCTTGATTTTATTAGTTTTAATTGTTCAGAAGGTCCTTTGGCAGACAAGGAAGTTAGAAAAGCAATAAATTATGCAATAGATAAAAAGAAGATTAACTCTTCTGTATTTAGTAATAATAATTATGTATCTTCATTCCCTTTAGATTATGGAAGTTATTTATATAATAAAGAAGGCAGTTCAGATTATAATAAAGAAAAAGCAAAAGAAACATTAGAAAATGCAGGATGGGAATACAGATATGGATATTGGAGAAAAACAGAAAATTATACTACAGAATATTTAAACATAGATTTAGTTGTTGACTCAAGCAATAGTTCAAGAGTAAAAGTTGCAGAGGAGATAGAAAAACAATTAGAAGATATAGGTATAAATGTATATGTATATAGAGTATCTAATTCATCATATAAACAGTATTTAGAAAATAAAAACTATGAAATGATTATAACAGGTATAAGCAATGGATATAGTCCAGATTTAACATATTTTTTCGGAGATGACAATATAGCAAACTATAATAACGAGGAAATGAAAAATATTTTAAATGAAGTAAAAAATATCTCAGATCAAAATACTTTAAAAGAAAAATATAATAGAATAGTAGAAATTTATGAAGATGAAATGCCTTATGTATGTTTATATAGAAATATAGATAAAGTAGTATATAGTATTAGAGTAACAGGAAATATTGTTCCAAATATTTATACTGTTTATAATAATTTTGAGACATGGTATAGACAGTAAAAAAATAAATATAAATAAAAAATAAAAAACTCTTGACAAATAAAAATAATAGTATATAATACAAACAGTTGTTTATAAGGAGGAAAAATAAATGAGTAATCAAAACCCAGAAAAAATGAGAGCATTAGAAGCAGCTTTAGGACAAATTGAAAAACAATTTGGAAAAGGATCTGTAATGAAATTAGGTGACTTTGGGGCAATGGAGGTAGAAGCAATTCCAACAGGTGCTCTAAGTCTTGATATAGCATTAGGTATTGGAGGAATTCCAAGAGGAAGAATAGTTGAAATATATGGTCCTGAATCATCAGGTAAAACAACTTTAGCATTACATATGATTGCTGAAGCACAAAAATTAGGAGGAGAAGCAGCATTTATAGATGCAGAACATGCTCTTGATCCAGTTTATTCAAAACATTTAGGGGTGGATATAGATAATTTAATAGTATCTCAACCAGATACAGGAGAACAAGCATTAGAAATAACAGAAGCTCTAGTAAGAAGTGGTGCTATTGATATTATAGTTGTAGACTCAGTTGCAGCTTTAGTTCCAAAAGCTGAAATAGATGGAGATATGGGAGATGCACATGTTGGTTTACAAGCAAGACTTATGTCACAAGCTTTAAGAAAATTAGCAGGTGTTATTAATAAATCAAAAGCAGTTGTAATATTTATAAATCAATTAAGAGAAAAAGTTGGTGTAATGTTTGGAAATCCAGAAACAACAGCTGGAGGTAGAGCACTTAAATATTATGCTTCTGTAAGACTAGATATAAGAAAAATAGAAAATATTAAACAAGATGGTGAAGTCGTAGGAAATAGAGCAAGAGTTAAAGTTGTAAAAAACAAAGTGGCTCCACCATTTAGAGAAGCTGAATTTGATATAGTATATGGAAAAGGTATTTCAAAAGAAGGAAATATTTTAGATATAGCTGTAAACTTAGATATAATAGAAAAAGCAGGTTCATGGTTTAGCTATAATGGAGAAAGAATAGGACAAGGTAGAGAAAATGTTAAGAAATATCTAGCTGAAAATCCAGAAATAGCTAAAGAAGTTGAACAAAAAATAAGAGATAATTTTAATGCTGCATTCGAAAAGAGCCTTGGAGACGAGGAAGTAGATGAAGAACAAGAAAAAGAACCAGAGGAGTAATAATATAATGTATAATTTAGAAAATGAACTATCTAAATTAAATGATGATTCAACTATAAAAGATATTCAAGAATATATAAATAAAATGTTATTAGCTAGAGGCTTTAAAGGTCAAAGCAAACAAGAAATAATGTTATTACTTACTGAAGAAATAGGAGAGCTTGCAAAAGAAGTAAGAAAATCTACTAATATGAAAATAGATCAAAACGATCCAAAAGAAGATGAAATTTCTGATGAAATTGCAGATGTGTTTATATACATATTAACAATGTGTGATGAGTATGACATAGATTTAATGCAAGCTCTTATAAATAAAGAAAAGAAAAATATTAAGAGAGTATGGAAATAATATGGCATATAATTTAGAAGAGTTAGAAAGAATAGATAAATTAAAGACTAAAGTATTAAAATACATTATGTATAAAAAAAGAACAGAACAAGAAATACGTAGAAAATTTAGTAATATTGATGAAATAGATTTATTAGATGATGTAATTGAAAATTTAAAAGAAATTGGATATATAAATGACGAAAATTATATAGATAGAGCGGTTGCAGAGTTTATAAATATTAGAAATTTATCTTTAAAAGAATTAAAATATAAATTACTTTCTAAAGGATTAAATAAGGATTTAATTGATGATTATTTCTATAAAAACTCTGATAAACTTGAAGAGTATGAAATAAATTCAGCAAAGAATATTATCATAAAAAAAATAAACGGAATGGAAGAACAAGAATTAATACAATATTTACTAAAAAAAGGATATAAATCAGATTTAGTAAAACAGGCAATCAAAGAAGTAGGAGAGTAAAATGCAAAATATATTAACATTAGAAACAAATAAATATAAGGTAAAATTAGAGAACTTTGAAGGTCCTCTTGATTTACTATGCCATTTGATTGATAAAAATAAAATGAATATATATGAAATTAATTTAAGTAAAATAACAGATCAATATATAGAATATATTAATGAAATGGAAAAAATGAATTTAGAAGTTACTAGTGAATTTTTAGTTATGGCTTCAACACTTCTTTACTTAAAATCAAAGAATCTTTTACCTAATCAAGTTGAAGATGAAAAAGAATTAACAGAAGAAGAACTTTTACAAAGAATTCTAGAATATAAAAGATATAAGGAAATTACTAAGACATTAAGACAGATGTATGAAAATAGTGGTAATAATATATTTAAAGCGCCTGAAATAATAGAACTTCCAAAACAGAAGCTAGAAAAAGAATATAAAAAAGATATAATTTCAGATATATATTCAGAAATTGTAGAAAAAAATGCTTCTAGACTAAATGAAAATGCAAAAAATATAGAAAAGATAGCAATTACAGAAACATATACAGTAGCAGATAAAGTAAAAACAATGTTTAAAGAATTATTACATCATAAAAAATTTGTGTTTAATAATTTGTTTTCTAAAAAGAAATGTTCTAAGCCTGAAATTGTTACAGCATTTACAGGGTTATTAGAACTTTCGAGAAGAAGTAAAGTATTAACAACTCAAGAAGAGCTTTTTGGTAATATAACTGTAGAAAAAAATAGTAAGAAAACAAATTTAAATTAGATTTAAAAGTTAATAAGATATTAACTTAATATATAAAATATTCAAATAAATTGGTTTAAAAAAGAAAAATTTGGAAAAACTAATATTATATAGCAATCTATAAAAGGAGGTTATATGACATTAGTTTTTTTTATTTTATTAATTTTTATTTCTATATTAATCTTTCTAACTTTAATAATATTTTCACATATACAAATAGAAATAAATAACTTTAAAATTTCTAATTTAAAAAATATTAAAAATAATAAAAAATATATTATTAATAATAATTATAAAATAAATATCTCTTTAAAATTTATAAATAAAATTAAATGGTTAACAATTAAATTAAACAAATTAAAAATAAATAGAATGTTTAGAAAAATGCATTTAGAAAAAATTGATATACAAAAACTGGAAAGAAATATATCAGTATATGATATGAAAGAAATATTAAAAATAAAACCAGAAATAAAAAAATTAAAATTACATATAAACATCGGAATAGAAAATGTAATTTTAACAAGTTATTTAGTGCCAATAATTTGCATGGTATTATCTATAATATTATCTAAAAGTGTAAGAAAGGAAAATCTAGACAAGATAAGCTATATAGTAGATCCGATATATAATAATGGTAATAAATATTATATAGAATTAGAAAGCATATTAAATTTTAAAATATCAAATATTTTAAAAACATGTATAAAAGTATATTTGGATTTTAAAGAGAAAAAGAAAAATAAAACAAACAAGTTGAATCAAAATAGAAAAGCAAAATTAGAAACTACAAAAAGTAAAATTAATTGTAATGTATAAATTAACTAAAAATTGTACATATTATTGGTAAAAAGAAAAGGAGAGTTGATAAAATGAATGAACATCCAATAGAAGGACTTATGCTAACTGCAATGAATAGCATACAAGATATGATAGATGTAAATACAATTGTGGGAGAACCTATTGAAACTAGTAATAATATGGTAATAATACCAATATCAAAAGTAGGTCTTGGATTTGCAGCAGGAGGTAGCGAATTTAGAGGGGAAACTTTAGACGAATACACTAAAAAAGAAAAAGAAGAACAAGTTCAATACAGATTACCATTTGGAGGTGGTGCAGGTGCAGGAGTTAGTATTTCACCAATAGCGTTTTTAGTTGTAAGTCAAAATAACGTAAAGTTACTTCCTGTAAACCACTCATCTAGTTTAGATAGATTAGTTGATTATGTACCAGACTTAATAGAAAAAGTAAATTGTTATTTGAATAAATCAATGCAAAATAAAAAAGAAGAGAGAAAAGAAGAGATTAAACGTGAAGAAAGAGAAAATAAAGAGGCAAAGGAAAGACTAGAAAATTTTACAGACAAAATAGAAAATACAAGTCATGTATTAAGCCAAAATATTAATCAAAATCCTAATAATATAAATCAAGCAGTAAATAAAATACATCCAAGAAGAAATAGAATACAATTTCATGGACAAGTAAATAATCAAAAAGATGAACCAATTATGCAAGAAGATTACGAATATGAATATGATGAAACGGATGAAAATAATATGAATAAAGAATAGAGATTAGTATAAACAACTTTAATTAATTTTTAATTAAGGTTGTTTTTTTATAGTATAAACTTAACAAATAGTCTGAAATTTGATAAAATATCTATGTTCGAAAGAATTAGATAATATGGATTGAATAAATTTTTAGATTTTAATAATATAAAATTTTACAAAAAATACACAAATTGAACATAATAAATATAGAAGATAGACTTATAATTAAAATGTTTATAAATAAATAGTAAAATAATGAAAGGGGTGTAATGTTGGAAAATGTAGAAGTAAAAAGACTAAATAATTTAGATGTATTAAAAGCTATATGTGCATTTTTAGTAATATGCATCCATATTTCATATAAAGGAAAAATTGAAAATATAATTACGCCATTATGTAGAATAGCTGTACCAATATTTTTCATGATAACAGGATATTTTTATCATAAAACTTCAAAAAAGCCTTTAAAACAAATAAAGAAAATATTTCTACTGATAGTATTATCAAATTTATTATATATTATTATAAATACAATAATAAATGGTAATATGACAGTTCCAAATAAAGAAGAAATAAAAAATAGCTTTTTATATAATAGTTCACCTTTTTCGTTTCAATTATGGTATTTAAATGCTCTTTTATATGTACTTATAATTGCATATTTGTCAGACAAACTAAAAATACGTAAATATTTATATTATTTTATACCTTTTTTATTGTTAACTAATATTGTTTATGGCGAATATTCAATAGTAGTACTTAACAAAGATTTTGATCCTATTTATATGAGAAACTTTTTATTTATGGGGTTACCATTTTTCCTATTAGGAGATTTGGTATATAAAAATGAGGACAAGTTAAAAGAAAAACTTTCAACAGGAAAATTATCAATCATGATATTAATATTTGCAGCAACTACTATAGTTGAAGAATATATGTTAGATGAAATAAAAAAGAATGCAATAGGTGATTTATATATAAGTACGATCTTTCTAGCAGTTGCAATATTTATATATGCTATAAAAATTAGGCAAGTTGATATAAAAAATAAATTAGCTATTATAGGAAGAAAATATTCAACATATATATTTGTAATACATGTAATGTTTATTACATTATTCAATAAATATATAGTAAGTAATAATATACTAAATAATGTAATACAAATAATTATATTTTTTGCGTCTTTATTAGTAGCAATGTCATATGTTAAAATTAAATCATTAATTATGATAGGATGGAAAAAATATAATAGTGTATCAGATGCAGTTAAATTAATAACGACAAGGGAGCAATCAGAATAGACTAATAACTAAATATAGTAATAAAAAAATATCTCTTAAATATAATTGTAATAACATATATTAGGAGGTATTTTTTATGTGCTTAGATAAAAAGAAAATTAAAAAGATTAGTACTATATTAATTATTTTGGTTATATGTACATTTATATTTACAGCTTCAAATGTGTTTGGAGCAGATGATAGTTTGTATGTATGGTCTAGTGAGAGTAAGCCATTAGCAGAAGAAACATCTGCTAAAATAGATAAAGAAAATATTAATAATAAAGATAATAATTTGAATTTGGAATCAGGTGGAGCAATACTAATAGAACAAAAAACAGGAAAAGTTTTATATGAACATAATCCACATGAAAAATTAAGACCAGCGAGTGTTACAAAAGTTATGAGTATCCTACTTATTATGGAAGCATTGGATTCAGGTCAAATTTCACTAAGTGATAGAGTACCATGTACTGAAGATGCTGCAGGGATGGGAGGATCACAAATTTGGCTAGAAGTTGGCGAAGAACTAACAGTAGATGAAATGCTTAAAGCAATATGTGTAGTATCAGCAAATGATTGTACTGTTGCTATGGCAGATTATTTATGTGGAAGTCAAGAAGCTTTTGTAGAAAAAATGAATGAAAAAGCAAAAGAACTTGGAATGAATGATACTACATTTAAAAATTGTCATGGTATTGATGAAGATGGTCATGTAACATCAGCATATGATATTTCTTTAATGTCAAGAGAACTTTTAAATAATCATCCTACCATTTTAAATTATACAACTATATGGATGGACACGTTAAGAAACGGAGAATCAGAACTTGTTAATACAAATAAGTTAATTAGAAACTACAAAGGAGCTACAGGATTAAAAACAGGATCAACATCTGTTGCATTATATAATTTATCTGCTAGTGCCACGAGAGATGGCTTATCACTAATAGCAGTTATAATGAAAGCACCAACTACTAAGATTCGTTTTTCAGAAGCGCAGAAACTTTTAGATTATGGATTTAGTAATTATCAATATAAAGAGTTAGAAACAAAAGGAACAATAATAAAGGAAGCAAACTTAAGCAAAGGAGTAAATTCTACAGTTAATCTAATTGCTGAAAATGATACTGGTACTTTAATAAAAAAAGGAGAAGATAAAAATATAGAGCAAATAGTTAATATAGAAGAAAACTTAACAGCACCATTATATGAAGGACAAAAAGTAGGTGAAGTTATCTTTAAATTAAATGGAGAAGAAATCGGAAAAACTAATATAGTATGTGAAAAAACAGTAGAAAAGAAAACATTTTTTAGTATAGCATCATATGTATATAAAAATTGTTTCTCACTATTTAGAATATAATTTTATAAAAACATATAGTTATTTAAATATTTACCATAATATAGAAAAAATGGTAAATATTTCTTTTAAATAAAATACAAACAAATGTTTACAATTATAAGCTTGAGTGATATAATATGTATATATTAATAAAATTTTATGGAGTAGAATATGCAAAAAATATATATGTGTATAGATTTAAAAACTTTTTATGCATCTGTAGAATGTGTTGAAAGAGGTTTAGATCCATTTAATACTAATTTAGTAGTAGCAGATGAAACACGAGGTAAGGGCACAATATGTTTAGCGGTATCTCCTAAAATGAAAATGTTAGGAGTAAAAAATAGGTGTAGGATTTTTGAAATACCAAAGAATATAAAATATATAATAGCAATGCCAAGGATGAAGAAATATATAGAATATTCTGCTAATATTTATAGGGTTTATTTAAAATATTTTTCAAAAAATGATATACATGTGTATTCAATCGATGAAGCTTTTATAGATGCAACTAATTATTTTAAATTATATAATAAATCTCCTATAAAGCTTGCTAAAACTATTATAAAAGATATATATGATAATTACGGAATAACAGCAACAGCAGGAATAGGAACAAATTTATATTTAGCAAAAATAGCACTAGATATTACTGCAAAACATAGTGTAAATAATATAGGTTATTTAGATGAAGAAAAATATAAAAAAGAATTATGGTATCATAGACCTCTTAATGATTTTTGGCAAATAGGAAAAGGAATAGAAAAAAGATTAAATAGGCTAGGAATATATGATATGCATGATATAGCAACAGCAAATCAAAGAAAGCTGTATAAAGAGTTTGGAATAAATGCAGAATATATAATTGATCATGCTTGGGGGAAAGAATCTTGCACTATTGCAGATATAAAGGCATACAAGCCAAAAACAAATTCAATTTCAAACAATCAAATATTATTTGAAGATTATTCATTTGAAAAGACTAGATTAGTATTAAAAGAAATGGTTGAACTTGGAAGTTTAAGACTAATAGAAAAAAATTTAGTGACAGATGTAATACATCTATATATAGGGTATTCAAAAAATGTAATTCCATCTACAGGAGGCTCAAAAAGAATCAATAACTATACTAATATATATTCAGAACTTTTAAAAGAATTTTTACTAATCTATGATAAGACAACTAATAGAAGTGTTCCTATAAGAAGAATTGGAATTAGCTTTGAAAATGTGATTGAAGAAAACAATGTTCAACTTAATTTATTTACAGACCAAAAGAAAGTAGATAAAGAGAAGAAATTAGAACTTACAATCTGTAATATAAAAAATAGTATGGGAAAAAATAAAATATTAAGAGGAATGAACTTTGAAGATGGAGCTACTACAATGATAAGAAATAGATTAATAGGAGGTCATAACCGGTGGTGAGTAGAATAGAAAGAGCAAAACAATTTTTACCATTTGATGCATTAACAGGTCTTCAAGAAGCGTTAAGACAAATAGAAAAAGAAATGGAATATGATGAAAAAATAGAATTATCAGAAGAAAGTCTAGAAGAATTACAAGATAAATTTAATAGAATAAAACAAGGAAACAAAATTAAAATAAAGTATTATAAAAATAATAAATATATACAAATAGAAGGAATGATAACTAAGATAAATTATATAAAAAAGAAAATAATAATTGATGACTTAGAAGAAATTAATATATGTGATATTTTAGATATCATTTTATAAATATATAAAGGCAAGTAATTGGTTGATAATTACTTGCTTTTATGCTATATTAAATAAAGCAGTAATATATATTTAATAGGAGAAATATATGGAAAAAGTAGATATGGATTTACTTAATAGATGTGCTATAAAAGATGCAAAAGAATTGGATAGATTTCCAGAGAGAAAAATGATATATCATATTGTTAAGTCTCATTTTTTTAGAGTGCCAGATATAAAAATAGATAAAACCACACCAATACATATAAATATGAGTAGAAGAGAAGCAATAAAAACTGTATTAGAATTTTATCAAGAACTTGATAATGGTATGTATGAAAAAGCAAAATCAATTATAACAGGTACAAGTAAGATACCAATTTATATATATGATAAAAAAGCAGGAAGTTTAAATCATTATCCTAATAATCCAATGGTTACTACACAAAAAGCAGTTATATATGCATATGATAAAAATGGAGGTAAAAGAAGATATATTAGAAATGGTAGAAAAACTATTTTTGTACCAATGAGAGGAGAAATTGAAGATGTATATGATTTATCACATGAATTAGCTCACACTATGGACACAGATTTAAATACACCAACAAAATTTAATTCTTTATTAGGAGAAACTAGTACAGATTGTATAGAAAACTTAATGGACTATTATCTATTAAGAAAAGGAAAAATTACGAAAAATAGAGTTATACAAAGAAGAGCAATGAAGGCAAAAGGAATAAAAAAAGATTGCATGGTCATGCTGGCCAGAATGGAGCTTGCGATAGCTCTTAGACAAAATAAAAGTCTTAACCTAGATATAATAAAAAAGCATTTACAAAAATCTGGATATACATTAACGGAAGAAGATATCATGGTTGCATTACAGGAAGTAATAAAAGAGAGAAGATCAATGGAATATATATCTAGATATATAATAGGGGATCTAATTACATCTCCATATTTTCAGAGAATATATGAACAAGATCCAAATAAAGCTAAAGAGATGCTAGTAAATTTTCAAGAAAAGATGAAAAAAAGTTCACCAGAAGAATGTATTAAAACTTTTGGATTAAATATAGATATGGAAACAATAGATATGTTAATTAATAGTAAAATTGGATATGTACAAGGATTAGAAAAAGAAGTAAATAAAGGAAAAGAAAGTGATATAATTATAAGGTAAGTTAAGATGATAAATAAGGAAAATAAAAATATGAATAGCGAAACTAACAAATACATACTTTCTGAAGAGAAAGAAAAAGCAGAGAAGAAAGTTAATGATAAAAATGATAATTATTTAGCCATGATAATATCAAGATGGATAGTAATAGGTATGTTAATTGGAGTAAGTATAGGAATATATATAAATAATATACCTATGAGTGTAAGCTTTGGCCTTAGTATTGGTATTATTGTAGGAGTAATTGTATATATCTATAAAAATAAGTGAGATAAGTGAGGAAAATTATATGGAAAAAATATTAGTGCTAGGAACTGGTGCAGGAACACCAACTAATTGCTATAATACATGTTTTATTTTGCAAAATAATGATAGCTACTTATTAGTTGATACTGGTGGTGGAAGCGGAGTTATAAAACAAATAAAGGATATAGGGGTAAATATAAAAAACATACATGATTGTTTTATTTCACATAAACATATTGATCATTTACTTGGAATTTTTTATGTACTAAGGGTTATAACGTCTATGATGGGAGCAGGTGCATATGATGGTGATTTTAATATATATTGTGACGAAGAAATAATAACATTAGTTAAAGATTTTTTTGTTAAAACATCATATCCAGAATTAATAGATCAATTTAATAAAAGAGTAAAATTTCATAGTCTAAAAAATCATGAAATTTTAAATGTTATAGGGTATAATTTAGAAGTGCTAGACTTATATTCATATGAATGTAATCAATTTGGATTTCAAGTAAAATTAAATAATAAAAAGATATTAACATTTATGGGAGATGTACCTTGTGACGAAAAACTATATGATAAAGTAAGAAATACAGATTGGGTTTTACATGAAGTATTTTGTATGGAATCAGAAGAAAAAATATTTAAAGCAAGAGAAAAAAATCATTCTACACTAAAAGATGTAACAGAAAAAATGGAAATGCTTAATATAAAGAATTTAGTTGTATGGCATACAAAAGATAATAATATAGAAAAAAGAAAAGAACTATATACAAAAGAAGCTAAAGCATATTATAATGGAAATATATATGTGCCTAATGATTTAGAAATAATAGATTTATAAATATAAGAGGGAAAAATGAAAATACAATATATAAATAAAATTCCATCAGTAGAAGAATATAATTATTTAAATGATAGTGTTGGATGGGGAAAAAGAGAAAACAAAATAGTAGAAGAAGCTTTAAAAAATACGATATATTCAGTATGTGTATATGATGAAGAAAAGATAATTGGATTTGGTAGAATAATAGGGGATAAAACTATATTTTTATATATTCAAGATATAATAGTAATACCAAAATATCAAAAAATGAAAATTGGAACAGGAATATTAAATAATATATTAGAGAAAGTTAAGGAATATAGAAAAATAAATCCAGATATCCGAGTATATTTGGGAGCAACAAAAGGAAGAGAAAAATTTTATGAAAGATTTGGATTTGTATCAAGACCAAATGAAGAACTTGGAGCAGGAATGATACTTAAAAATAATTAGGTAGAGGAGAATAATATATGAAAAAATTAAATGTCATATTAGTATATAATAAAGATGCAGATAAAATTCTTATGTGCAAAAGAGAAAAGGATCCATATAAAGGAAAATTTAATTTAGTAGGTGGAAAAGTAGAAAAAGGAGAAGATGAAATTCATGCAGCATATAGAGAATTACAAGAAGAAACAGGAATAACTAAAGATGATATTAATCTTACTCATGTTATGAATTTCGAATATAAAATGTCAGATATGGAACTTGAAGTATATGCAGGAAAGCTAAATAAAAATGTAGATTTAATAGAAGAAGTAAATAAGCTATACTGGATAGATAAAAGAGATAATTTCTTTGATAAGGAAAAATATGCAGGTGAAGGTAATATAGGGCATATGGTGGAACAATCTATGATATATAAAGACATAATATTTAATAATAATAATTAAGAGGAGAAAAAAATTGAAATTACCAGCAATAGTTGAACAAAAAATCGAAGAAAAGTTAGAACGTATAAATTTATCAGAATTAAAACAAATATCAAATAATTTAAGCAATAGATATATGAATGAAGAAAGAAAAGGACAATCCTTATTATCAAAAGATATTGAAGCTATTTCATACTTGGTTATAAGAATGCCTGCAACATATTGTGCGGTTAAAACAATTTTGGATAAAATAAATATACAAGAAGATGTGAAGTCATATATTGATGTAGGAGCAGGAACGGGAGCTGCCTCTATTGGAATTCTTGAAAAATTTAATATACAAGAAGGAATATGCATAGAAAGGGAAAAATCTATGCAAGATTTAGGAAAAGAAATACTTAAACAAGTACAAGATAAAGAAAAAATTAATTGGGTTAATTTGGATATAGAGAAAAATGATATAGACATAAAAGCAGATCTGGTTATTACATCATATATGATAAATGAAATAGAAGAAAAAAACAGATTGAATATAGTAAGAAAATTATTAAATCTTACAAATAAATATTTAATTATAATAGAACCAGGAACACCAGCAGGATTTAAGAATATTAGAAAAATACACGAATATGCTATAGAAAATAAAACCAAGATATTAGCTCCTTGTATAGGAAATTTTAAATGTACATTACCAGATGATGATTGGTGCCATAGTATAGTAAGAGTAGAAAGAAATAAAGTACATAAATACTTAAAAGATGGAGATGCACCCTATGAAGATGAAAAGTTTTCATATATAGTGCTATATAAAGAAAATAAGGAAAATAAAGAAAAAATAGAAATAAAAAAAGCAGTAAGAGTATTAAGACATCCAATAATTGAGAAGGGAAAGATAACATTAAAAATATGTTATAATGGAATCATAGAAGAAAAAGTAATAACAAAAAAGAATAAAGAGTTATTTAAAATAGCAAAAAAAGCAAAATGTGGAGATGCTATATTAATATAGATAATTAAAAAAGGAGAGAAAGCTATGGAAAAAGAAGAAATAAAAAAATTACAAGAAGAAGTAAAGAAAATAGAAGAAAGAAATCACAAAGTTGAACTAGATAAAGCATGGGAAACTAGTTTTTTAAGAAGAATTTTAATTTGTATATTAACATATATTGTAGTTGTAATCTATTCATTTATGATAAATAAATTTACAAATATATGGCTTAGTTCTTTAGTACCAGTTATAGGTTTTACATTATCTACATTATCATTAGACTTAATTAGACATGTATGGGAAAAAAGAAGAAATAGGAAAAAGTAATGATATAATACAACTTACATGATGCAAATTTACATAATTGACATATATAATAATATATGCTAAAATATAAAACATATAATAAATAAAGAGGTATAATTATGAAACTAAGAATATTTTTAAACCAATTACATCATCATCGTAGGAGCTTGTAACTACAGCAAAATAGGTTGTAGGTACAGGCAAATTTGGCGTGTACCTACGATAGTTTAAAAATATTCAAAATTGATAGATATATTAAAAAGACTATTTGTAGGAAAATAAAACTACGAGTAGTCTTTTTTTAGTATATCTATTTTTATTTAAAAATATTAATGTTTCATAATTACAACTATTAAAAAATAAAAAATAAGAATAAAAAAATTAGGAAAAAGGGTAAAAATATAAAAAAGAAAGGTTTGATAAATATGAAAAATTTAGAATTAAGTAATGTAAAAGGAAGCATTGATTTTGGAGGAAATGATCAAGTTATACGAAATTATATAGAAAACACATTAAAAGAAGTATTTGAAAGATATGGATACAAACCACTTTCTACATCTATACTATGCTACTATGATTTATTGGCTTTAAAATACGATGAGAATAATGATATTTTGAAAGAAATATATAAAGTGCAAGATCAGGGAAATAGAAATTTAGCATTAAGATATGATTTAACTGTTCCATTTGCAAAATATATAGCGATAAATCCAGAGATAAAGATGCCATATAAAAGATATGAAATAGGAAAAGTGTTTAGAGATGGACCAGTAAAACAAGGAAGACTAAGAGAATTTATTCAATGTGATGTTGATAGTGTAGGAATAGAAGGACAAATGGTAGAAGCAGAAATAATTGCATTATTAGTAGAAGGATATTCAAAACTAGGTATTGATGTAGTTATAAAATATAATAATAGGAAATTAATGAGTGGATTAATTAAAGAGAGTAAAATAGAGGATGAAAAGATAGATAAAGCCATCACTATAATTGATAAATTTGATAAATTATCTAAAGAAGAAATTACAAATGAGTTTTTGAATATTGGATTAAAATCTGAAAATATTAATTTATTATTGGAAAATTTGAAACTAGATTTTGATAAAATCAAATCTAAATACATAACAACAGATAATGTTGAATTAAGAGAAGGAATACAAGAAATAGACAAATTAAATGAATATATCGAGAAACTAGAATTAAATAAATATGTAGAGTTTAGTTCATCACTTGCAAGAGGACAAGAATATTATACTGGAACAATATTCGAAGCATATATAAAAACTGGTGAAATAAAATCTAGCATTGGAGGTGGAGGAAGATATGACAAAATGATAGGAGATTTTATAGGAAATGGTAAAAAATATCCAGCAGTTGGTGTTAGTTTTGGTCTAGATGTTATATTTGAAATTTTAAAAAAGAAGAATAGTGTTAAAACTAATAATACTTTAGTATATATCATACCAATGAATAATAAAGTAGAGGCATTAAAGATAGCAAATAAATTAAGAAAAAATGGAATAAATACTGATATAGAAATGAATGATAAGAAACTAAGAAAATCTTTAGATTATGCAAATTATGCAAAAATACCATATGTAATAATTATTGGAGAAGAAGAACTAAAAGAAAATAAAATCATATTAAAGAATATGGAAACTAATTTGCAGAAAATTATAGATATAAATACAGTTATAGAGGAATTAAAAAATATAGATAATTCTAATTATAATTCAAATAATAATTTAAAAAGAAAATACACATATAAGATTTTCAATCCTGGTGGTAATAAAACAGCATTAGTTATAGGAGATGAATATAGTAAAGACGAAAAAAAGATAATTAATGATGAAATTTTAAAAGAAAATATAGATGTTGAACAAGTAGGATTTATAAGTACAAAGGAAAAGAAATTAAATATGGCAGGGGGAGAATTTTGCGTAAATGCAACAAGATGTGCAATATGGCAATACTTAAGCGGAAAAGAAGGAAAAATTGATATAAAAGTTTCAGGAATGAAAAGTAAAATACAAGGGGGAATAGATAGTAATAAAAATGTATATGCAATAATGAATATTAATAAAGATATTAGTAATTTAGTAGAAGAAAAAGAAGGAATTTGTTTAATTAAACTAGATGGAATTACTCTAGGAGTAATAAATGAATATACTTCTAAAAGCTATATTGAAGAATTAAAAACGAATGAAGAAAAAGCAAAACAAAGACTAAAAGAAATTATGAAAAAATTTAATACAAATGAAAATGCAGTTGGAATAATTTTAACAGAAAAAATAGATGAAGAATGTAAAGACAAAATTAAAATTTATCCAATAATATGGGTAAGAACTATAGATACATTATATTATGAAACAGCTTGTGGAAGCGGAAGCTTAGCAGTAAGTATATATAAGAATTATATATGTGGTATCAAAAAATTAGAAGTTATACAACCATCTAATTATTCTATAAATGTTAATATAACTACGGAAAATAATAAAGAGTGTAAAATTTTAAATAGTGCAGAAATATCTGGTGTTGTTTTGAGTTAATTTGATATAAAGTAAAAAACAATCTAAAAAGTATAAATTAAATTAGATAAAATTGATTTAATTTATACTTTTTTTTTAAAGCAATATTTTAATAAAAAATCATAAAAATTAATGTGAAATTTAATTGTCTATATATACAAAATATGATATAAAATATAGTAGGAAAAATGTAGAAAAAGAATAAAAAACTTTAAAAAATAAAATAAATTATGGAGAAAAAAATGAATTTACAGGATTTAAAAAAAGAATATGACAAACTACAAATAAAATATGGTGCAAAAGAATTAGATTCTATATATAATGGAGGATGTGAGAAAAATCCTAATATATGCTTTGTATTTATGAATCCAACGGGGAAAAATATCGCTTCATCTAAAGAATGGAAAGGTAGAAAATCACCATGGATAGGAACTAAAAATATTTGGGATTTATTCCATGAATTAGACTTAATGGACGAAAGAATATATAGTAAAATTAAAAGTATAAAAGGATCAGAATGGACAGAAGAATTTGCAGAAGAAGTATATGAAGATGTAAAACAGCATAAGTATTTTATTACTAATTTAGGAAAATGTACTCAATTAGATGCAAGAATATTACCAGATAGTGTGTATAAGAAATATTTAGATTTATTAGAAAAAGAAATACAAATTATAAATCCAAAAGTAATAATTCTATTTGGAAATCAAGTTAGTTCAATAGTCTTAAATGAAAAAATATCAGTTTCACAATCAAGAAAAAAGCTTTATTTAAAAAATATAGATAGTAAAGAATATAAATGTTATGCAGTATATTATCCTGTAGGAAATGGTAGATTTAATATAGATAAATCTATAGAAGATATTAAATGGATAATGAAAGAAAATGGGATAGAATAGTTTTATTAAAAGAAAATAATATAAAAAATAAAAGGGGAATTTTTATGGAAAAGAAAAAAACAAGTAGAGCATATATGTTAAGTCATATTGTATTAAGAAGTAAAATATTTGGAAATTGGAGAGAATTTAATGAGCATTTAAATAAAGGACCAGAAGAAATGAAAAAGTACTTATGTGATTTATGGTATAGTATTACCAATGATAAGATTAATCAAGATTTTTATTTAGTAGATGAGAATAGAGAAATTAAACCTGAAGATTTTGATATAACAGCAAACATACATGAGAATATGAAAATATTTTATATAATATTTCCAGATATAGACTCATTTATGGCACAAGCAAAATGTGTTGCATTAGTACTAGCACCTAATATGCCTAGATACATTACTATGGAAATTGCAAATGAAGAAAATGGACAAAAGAAATATATGGTAGGAGAATGGAAAATAAAAGATAATAAATTTGTCCACTATAATTATGGAAGAATGGAAAAAGATACAATAGCAGCTTTTTCATATTGTGTTTCATCTATTTTAAAAGCAGATAATAGAAGCGATAATTGTGGATTAAAAGAAGAAACATTAAAACTAGTCGACTTAAATAATATAAGCTTTAAGGATTTATTTTCTATTTGCATAGGAAAAGTATATTCAGATCAAAGAAACTTTATAGAATATGTAGGAAAATACAATAGATGGGATACAGATGTAAATACATGTATTTTAAAATTGGATGATAGAGAATTTAATGTAGAATATATAGGGACAACTTCGCCAAGTGCAGATAAATTCTGGTATTCGTCAGAAATAGAAAAAGTTATACCAGATAAAGGCGTTGAACTAATGATTAGAACCAGAAAGATTATGCAAGATTTAAATTTGAATAAATTTATAACTCCAAAGATAGAATTAAATGAGGAAATTAATGGATATAATTTATCTATGATATATATTGCGTTTGCTCCACAAAATGTAGCATATTTTTGTGGAAGTGGAGATACGAATATTTATATGTTTGTAAAAGATTTACCAGATAGGATTTTTAATAAAGTAGGTTCTAATACATTTATAACAACTGTTATGGAGATAATATCAAATTTTAATGTAAATCATAAATTAATGATTAAAGCTTTTTTAATAGAAAATGGTTGTAAATACATTGAAGATGAAAATAAGATTATTGCTGACTTCTCAGAGGTATCAAAAATAACATTTACATTTGAAGGAGAGATATTTAAAAAAGCTGAGGGAAATCTTAACTAAGTAATTATGTATAAACGAAAAAAGAATTGAGGATGAAAGCAGTATGGTAAAAAATGTTAATAAAATCATTAATGATACATATAAGGGGAAAATATTAAAAATAAGAGAAGTAGGAGATCCAGTAATTTCAAAACAATCAGAAGAAATAGATATTAGTAATATTAATAGTAAAATAATAGAATTAATAGAAGATATGAAAGAAACTTTAAATGAATCAGGAGGATTTGGAATAGCTGCTCCTCAAATAGGTGTAAATAAAAGGATTATAGTAATTCAAGTTGAAAAAGATAAATGTTCATATATTGATCCAGAAGATGTTCCAACAACTGTTATGATAAATCCAACATGGAAAAAATTATCTGATGAAACCACACTAGAATATGAAGGATGCTTGAGTGTGCCAAGTATACGTGGAAAAGTTAAAAGATATACTAATATAGAAGTTACATACTATAATTTATATGGTGAAAAGATAGTAAAAGAGGTTAAAGGATTTACTGCAAGAGATATTCAACATGAATGTGACCATTTAGATGGAATTGTTTTCTTAAATAAAGTGGAAAATGGAGAATTTTCTACAGCTTCTAATATTAAGAAATTTGATTTAAGAAAATAAAATTAAGAAAAAGTACAATAAATAAATATATAATAAAAAAATACATGATAATATTGGTAAAATAAGACCAGTACTAATACATGGACAACTATTAGGAATAGATCAATTGCCATTAATTAAAAAATTAGAAGTCATACCTTCATTTTTTATAGCTCATGTTTATTATTTTGGAGATATTCATACAAAAAATTTTGGGATAGAAAGAGCAAGCAAAATAAGTCCAGCAAAAAGTTCATTAGACAATGAAATCCTTTTTACTTTCCATCAAGATTCACCAGTTATAAATCCTAATATGTTTGAGACGATATGGTGTAGTGTAAGTAGAATAACAAAAAACGGAAAAATTTTAGGAAAAGATGAAAAAATTAATGTAATTGATGCGATAAAAGCTGTAACTATTAATGGAGCATATCAATATTTTGAAGAAGATATAAAAGGAAGCATAAAAGAAGGGAAGAAAGCAGATTTAATTATTATAGATAAAAATCCATTAAAAATTGATATGAGTGAAATAAAAAATATTAAAGTGTTAGAGACAATAAAGAATGGTGAAACAGTATATAAAAACAAAAAGAGTTGACATAAACGTAAAAAGATGGTATGATAAAAATGTAGTTAAAAATAAAATAAATAAATCGTTGATTGAGAGAGTAATATATTATAAAGTTGTAGCGAGCTAGAAGATGGTGTAAGTCTAGTAACAGAGTAATATAATGAAAAGAACTCATGAGTGATTGTTGGAAATAAATTAAGTTAAAGTATAGCAATTCGTAGGTCCTGCGTTAAAGGCGTTTTGAGTGGCATATATAATTATTATATATGTAACTAGAGTGGTACCACGAATAAAAAGCGTCTCTGGATTTATCCAGAGATGCTTTTTTATATATTTTTTATCAAAAGATTAAAAAGAAAGGAAAAAAAGATGAAAATAGCAAAATACGGAATTTTCTTCTATAGTGGTTGGTCTAAACGAAGACAGATGTAAAAAGTATATGAAAATATATAAATATAATAAAAGTTTAGATTAATTAAAATAAAAAATATAGGAGGAATGAAAAATGAATTATAAAAAAATAGTATTAGCATATTCAGGTGGATTAGATACATCTGTAATGATTGAATGGTTAAAAGAAAATTATAAAGGGTGCGAAGTAATAGCAGTATCAGGAGATGTAGGACAAGGAAAATCAGAACTTGAGGGATTAGAAGAAAAAGCAATAAAAACAGGAGCATCTAAAGTATATGTGCTAGATTTAAAAGAAGAAATTGTAAATGACTATATAGCAGAGGCAATAAAAGCAGGAGCAAAATATGAAAATGAGTATTTACTAGGAACACCATTTTCAAGACCACTTATTGCTAAAAAATTGGTAGAGATAGCAAAAAAAGAAGGAGCAGATGCAATTTGTCATGGATGCACAGGAAAAGGAAATGACCAAGTAAGGTTTGAACTTGGAATAAAAGCATTTGCACCAGATATGCCAGTTATAGTTCCTTGGAGAACATGGGAACTAAATAGTAGGGAAAAAGAAATAGAATATGCAGAAAAGCATAAAATACCACTAAAAATAAATAGAGAAACGAATTATTCAAAAGATAAAAATATATGGCATTTATCACATGAAGGTTTAGATTTAGAAGATCCAAATAATGAACCTAAATATGATAAAATCCTAGAACTTGGTGTAACACCAGAAAAAGCACCAGATAAAGACGAATATATTACTTTAGATTTCGAAAAAGGATTACCTGTTGCACTAAATGGAGAAAAATTGAGTTTACTAGAATTAATAACTAAATTAAACGAAATTGGTGGAAAAAATGGTATAGGTATAATTGATATAGTAGAAAACAGATTAGTTGGAATGAAATCAAGAGGAGTATATGAAACCCCAGGAGGAACAATAATATATAAAGCACATGAAATACTAGAGACGATATGTTTAGATAAAGACACAATGCACTTTAAACAAGGAATATCAAATAAATTTGGAGAACTTTTATATGATGCAAAATGGTTTACACCATTAAGAGAAGCCCTATCAGCATTTATAGATAAGACACAAGAAAATGTAACTGGAACTGTTAAATTAAAATTATATAAAGGAAATATTATAAATGCAGGAGTAAGTAGTAAATTCTCTTTACATTCAACTAAAATAGCATCATTTGGTGAAGACGATAGTTATGATCAAAAAGATTCAGAAGGATTTATAAATATTTATGCTTTACCAACTAAAGTAAGATCTAAAATGATAGAAGAAAATGAAAATGAAAAATAAAATAAATAAGATAAAAGTAATAAAAATCAGAAGAAAAGGAGGAAAATATAATGTTATGGGAAGGCAGATTTAAAAAAGAAATAGATAGTAAAACAAATGATTTTAATTCATCTATTAGATTTGATAAAAGAATGTATAAAGAAGATATTACTGGAAGTCTAGCACATAGTAAAATGCTTGCAAAACAAGAAATTATAGATAAGGAAGAAAGCAAAAAAATTATAGATGAATTAAAAAATATTTTATCAGATATAGAAAATAATAAATTAGAAATTGATAATAATGCAGAAGATATTCATATGTTTATTGAAAGTGAGCTTACAAAAAGGATAGGAAGTACTGGAAAGAGATTACATACAGCAAGAAGCAGAAATGACCAAGTAGCATTAGATATTAGAATATACTTAAAAAATGAAATAAATGAAATAATTAAACTAATAATAGAGTTAATAGATACTTTAGTAAAAAAAGCAGAAAAAAATCTATATACAGTAATGCCTGGATATACTCATCTTCAAAGAGCACAACCTATTACATTTGCACATCATTTAATGGCTTATGTAGAAATGCTTTTAAGAGATTTAGAAAGATTAAATCAAAACTATAACAGAACCAATATAATGCCACTTGGAAGTTGTGCTCTAGCAGGCACAACATATAATCTAGATAGGGAATATGTTAAAGAATTATTAGAATTTAAAGATATAACAAAAAATAGTTTAGATGGTGTATCTGATAGGGACTTTGCAATAGAATTTATATCAAATATCTCGATTGTAATGATGCATTTATCAAGATTAAGTGAAGAAATAGTAATGTGGTGTTCATGGGAATTTAAATTTATAGAGTTAGATGATGCATTTTCTACAGGTTCATCAATAATGCCTCAAAAGAAAAACCCAGATATCACAGAGTTAATAAGGGGAAAAACAGGAAGAGTATATGGAAATCTAATGGGAATTTTAACAATGATGAAAGGATTACCTTTAGCATATAATAAAGATATGCAAGAAGATAAAGAGTTCATATTTGATAGTATAGATACTGTAAAAATTTGTATAACAACATTAATACCTATGATTGATACAATGAAAGTATTAAAAGAAAATATGGAAAAAGCGGCATTAAAAGGATTTATAAATGCAACAGATTGTGCTGATTACTTAGTAAAGAAAGGAATGCCATTTAGAGATGCATACAAAATCACAGGTAAACTAGTAGCATATGCAATAGATAATAATAAAACATTAGATGAACTGACTTTAGAAGAATATCAATTAATAAATGATAGATTTGATAAAGATGTTTATGAAGCTATAAGTTTAAATACATGCGTTATGAATAGAAATGTAGTAGGTGGACCTGCACCAACTCAAGTAGAAAATCGTATAAATGAAGTGAAAAAATTTTTAGAAGATTATTCTAAAAAATAACTAAAATTATAAAAGAGTTTAAAATTATGTAGTTGACATTTCTTAATTACTATGTTAAAATGATTTACATAATTTAAGAGTTTACCTAGGGGTAACACCTAAGCGGTAAAGGGTAACAAAAAATAGAAAGTTACTTACACTTTATAATGAGATTTAATAAAAGTCTTGTGAAAGGAGTCTTAAAGATTTCTTTTTGCAAGGCTTTTTATTATTTATTTTGTGTTATATAATAAACATATATTTTTTTGAGGTGAAATTGATGATGGATATAATAGAAGAATTAAATATAGATGATTTAAAAGAAAGCTTAGAATTAGTAAGAAAAGTATTTATGGAATTTGAAGCTCCAGATTATAAAAAAGAGGGAATAGCAAGTTTTTTTAAATTTGCAAATTATGAAAATATCTATAAGAAACTCGGTGAAGATTTAAAAATTTTAGTAGCAAAAAATAATAATAAGATTGTTGGTATGATTGCTTTTAGCAATTATAAACATATAGTTTTATTATTTATAGATAAGGAATACCAAAGAAGAGGAATAGGAACAAAACTAATAAATAAGGTAAAAGATTATTGTATAAAAAATAATGAAAATATAGAATATATTACAGTAAATTCTTCACCTTTTGCAAAGGAATTTTATCACAATCTAGGATTCAAAGACACTGATTTAGATGATGAAGTAGATGGTATAAAATTTACGCCAATGCAGATATTACCATATACGTTTACAGAATATAAGGATGAATATTTTGAAAAACTATATAATATGAAAAAAGAATGCTTTAAATGGTATGTGGAAAAAATCTATGGACCGTGGAAAGATGATATTCAAATAGAATTTTTAAATGATTTAATAAATAAGCATAGAAATGATATAAAAGTTATAAAATATAAAAATGAAATAATAGGTTTATTTACCAACTATTTAATTAGTGATAAAGAAAATGAAATAAATTTATTTTATATAGATAAGAAATATCAAAATAGTGGAATAGGAAAGAATATCTTAACAAATATGTTAATGACTGATAAAGAAAGAAAAGTTGATACTGTTTTGCAAGTTTTTAAAGAAAATCCAGCGAGATTTTTATATAAAAAATTTGGATTTGAAGTATATGAAGAAACAGAAACACATTATAAAATGAAAAGAAAGGTGATAAAAGATGAATAATATAGAAAAAATTTTAGATGATTATTATAGTAGTTATGATGAAGATTCAAGATTAATTAGAGATAAGGCACATATGGTAGAATACATAACGACAACTAAATATATAGAAAAATATCTAAAAAAGGGAGATAGAATATTAGAGATTGGTGCAGGAACTGGTAGATATTCTATAAATTATGCAAAAAAAGGTTATAGGGTAGATGCAATTGAACTATTAGAAAAAAATTTAGAAGTATTGAAAAGCAAAATAACAGATAATATGAATATTAATGCAATTAAAGGAAATGCTTTAGATCTTAGCATGTATGAAGATAATACATTTGATATTACATTAGTATTAGGACCACTATATCATTTATATGATGAAGAATCAGTTAAAAAAGCTATATCAGAAGCAATTAGAGTAACTAAGAAAAATGGAAAAATATTTTTAGCGTATATTACAAATGATGCGGTAGTACTATCATATGGATTACGAAAAGGTAATATGAAAAGACTAAAAGAATTAGTAGATGATGATTGGAATATAAAAAACATAGCAGAAGAAATATTTGCAACATTTAAAATAGAAGAGTTTGATAATTTAATAAAAGATTTTACTTTAAAAGAAATTGAAACTGTTGCAGCCGATGGAATTTCTGCTAACATGCAAGAATATATTAATAATCTAGATGATGAAGAATATGAAATATATTTAAATTATCACTTAAAAAATTGTACTAGAAAGGATTTAATGGGATATAGTAATCATATATTAAAAATAGTGGAAAAAATATAAGAGAAATAGGTGATTAAAATGCCAAAGTTTATACTAATTTGTGGACCACAAGCTGTAGGTAAAATGACAGTTGGACAAGAACTTTCTAGAATTACTAATTTGAAATTTATGCACAATCATGAAACGATTGACTTACCATTAAAATTCTTTGATTTTAAATCAGAACAAAGAAGGAGATTAACTGATTTATTTAGATTTGCAATATTTGAAGAAGTAGCAAAAAGTAATTTAGAAGGTATGATATTTACTCTTATGTGGTGTTTTGAAAAAGAAGAAGACTGGAACTTTATAAATAAAATTAAGTCAATATATGAAAAAGAAAATGGAGAATTTTATATAGTAGAATTAGAATCAGATTTGAAAGAAAGATTAAGAAGAAATAAAACTGAAAATAGATTAATAAATAAACCAACTAAAAGAGATATCGAGTTTAGCGAAAAGGAATTATTGAAATCAACACAGAAACATAGATTGAATTCTTATGATGGAGAAATAAAGGATAAAAATTATATAAAGATAAATAATACAAATATTTCTGCTGAGAATACAGCTAAATTGATAAAAGAAAAATTTAAATTATAGGGGATGATAAAATGAAAGAACACGAAAATATAAAAAGTAATAGATTAAAATTAGTATTTCCAAATGAGGAATATAAAGAAAAAATAGCAGACTTTGTACAAGAATTTAGAAACAATGGCGAGAATTTGATTCCAGGAAGTGGAGGATTAGATAGATTACCAAGTTATGAAGATTGGCTTAAAAAAATTAATGAAGATTTATCAAAAGAAAAAGCAGAGTCTAAAGGAAGAGTTCAAGCAAAACAATATATAGCAGTAAGAATAGATGATGATAAAGTAATAGGTGTTGTTCAGGTTAGATACAGACTAAATGAATATCTATATAATTATGGAGGACATATTGGAGACGCTATTAGACCATCAGAGAGAAACAAAGGTTACAGTACAGAAATGATAGGACTTGCCCTAAAGGAGGCTAAGAAGGTAGGAATTGGTAATGTAATGATGACATGCGATAGAGAAAATAAAGCATTTGCTAGAACAATTATGAAAAATGGAGGAGTATTTGAAAACGAAGTAAAAAAAGAAGAAGAAAATAGAATAATACAAAGATATTGGATTACTTTAAAGAAAAGATTTGCAGATGGAAGAAACAAAAAAGATCATATATTAGAAAAAGATTACAAAAATATTAGAGTTGATAATGAAGATTTTAATGGTAATATTTCTTTATTAGAGATAAAAAAAGTTAAATTTCCATGGTATGTTGATGAAGAGAAAAGATGTATTTTATCAGATGGATTTAAATGGCTTGAAATTTATCCAGATGGAAAAAACTATAGTATTACTGTAATTTATGATGAAAATGAAAATGTTGTCGAATGGTATTATGATATAGCAAGAAAAATAGGAAAAGAAAATGGAGTCCCTTATGAAGACGACCTATATTTAGATGTTGTAATTGTGCCGGATGGAAGGATTCATCTATTAGATGAAGATGAATTACAAGAAGCATATGAAAAATTTGAAGTTAATAAAAATGAGTATGAAATGGCATATAAAGTAGCAAATGAACTTATGAAAGAATATAAAGACAAGGAAAATATAGAAAAATTAAAAATATTTTCTAATAAATATTTAGAAATATTAAAAAATAAATAATCTGCAAAGAAAAAGATTAAAAAGAAAGGGGGAAAAGAAAAGTGGAATATATTAAAAAACTAGAAGGAGAAAGAATATATCTATCACCCAAGATAAATAATGATGAAGATGCAAAAAAACTTACTATATGGTTTAATGATTTTAATACAACTGATTATATTGGTAAAAGTGCAAGAATTATAACATTAGAAGAAGAAAAAAGATATCTTGAAAGTAATGAATCAGATACATATTTATTTTTTATAATTGAAAAAAATACAGATAAAATGATTGGTACTATTGGACTTCATAAAGTTAATTTTATACATAGAACATCTACACTTGGTATATTTATAGGTGAAGAAGATGCACACAATAAAGGATATGGAAAAGAAGCAATTAGATTAATATTAGATTATGGGTTTAACTATTTAAATTTAAATAATATTAACTTAGATGTTCTAGAATTTAATAAAAGAGCAATAGAATGTTATAGAAAATGTGGATTTAAAGAGTATGGCAGGAGAAGAAAGAGCAACTTTACAAATGGTAAATACTATGATAGAATCAGCATGGATATATTAAAAGAAGAATTTACAGGAAGTTATATAAAGAATAAGAATATTTAGTAAAATTTAGTTATGTTTTAAAAAGAAAATAAGTAGAATTTTATAGTAACTTATAGAGAGATAGTGGTAGGTGGAAATTATCAGTATATAAAATTTGAATTACAATTCTTATAGTAACTAACGTGTAGCTACGAATACGCTAGAATGAGACAATATTAAAAGAAGATATTGTGAATAAAGGTGGTACCACGAGAAAAACAAGCTCGTCCTTTAAATAGGATGTAGCTTGTTTTTTCATAAATTTATAGAAATATAGAAGAAAAGGATAATTAAAAGCAAGGAGGAACTATTATGAATAAGTTAGATTTAATTAAACAAAAGGCAGTACAAATATTTTCAGAAGAGGAATTAGACAAAAAAATAGATAGTGGAAAAAAATTAACGATTAAACTAGGAGCTGATCCTTCAAGACCAGATTTACATTTAGGTCATACAGTAGTATTAAGAGCGTTAAAACATTTTCAAGATATGGGACATGAGGTTGTATTTGTTATTGGAGATTTTACAGGAATGATTGGTGATCCATCAGGAAAAAACAAAACAAGACCGCCACTTACATTTGAACAAACAAGAAAGTCTGGTGAAACATATTTAAAACAAGTTACAAAAATACTAGATAAAAATAAAACTAGAATTGCATACAATTCAGAATGGTTATCTAAAATGGACTTTAAAGATGTTATTAATTTAACATCAAAATATACTGTAGCTAGAATATTAGAAAGAGATGATTTTAAAAATAGATTTGAAAACAATTTACCTTTAAGTATGCATGAACTTTTATATCCATTAATGCAAGGATATGACTCTGTTGCACTAAATGCAGATATAGAAATTGGAGGTACAGATCAAACATTTAACTTACTTGTGGGGAGAGAACTACAAAAAGATTATGGGCAGGAAAGTCAAGTAGTAATAACATTTCCTCTATTAGTGGGATTAGACGGAAAAGAAAAAATGAGTAAATCATTAGATAACTATATAGGAATTGATGAATCTCCTGAATTAATATTTGAAAAGTCGATGAAAATACCAGATAATTGTTTATTAGAATATTTTAGATTAACAACAGATATTCCTATAAAAGAGGCAGAAACAATTATAGAAAAAAATATTGTTGAAGCTCATAGAATATTTGCTAGAGAAATTATTACTATGTATCATGGTAAAGAATATATAAAAGAAGCAGAAGATAGATATAATAGTATTGCAAACGGAGAAATACCAGAAAATATTGATGAAATAATTTTAAGTAATGAAATTAAAGAAGTATCAATATGTGATTTACTTGTAAAAATTAATTTTGCAAATTCTAAAAGCGAAGCAAAAAGAATGATACAGGGAAAAGGTGTTAAGCTAAATAATAATCTTGTTACAGACATTAATGAGAAGATTAAAATACAAGGAAAAGAAAATATTGTTAAATTTGGAAAAAATAAAATCATTAAAATTAAATAAATAATAAAAATATAATACAAAATGACAAAAAAATAATAAATGATAATTTGACATAATTAAATTTATTTGATAATATAGTGAATAAGGGTAATCAAAATCAATAAGAATTTTGATTTACTCTCACGTGTTTTAGAAATCTCTAACCCACTTTGAGTGTAAAACTCGATTTAGGTTAGAGAATTTTTTTATATGATATAGAATGTATTTTCATATATATGTTTTACTTGTTTATCATCTTGATGAGATACTAAATATGAAAATAAAAGATCTTTGATTTCATGTATATCTTTTTTGAAACCTAGTTGATCAGAGTATGTTCCAGATTTTTTGATGTATAAGAATTCTTTAAGAAGAAAGTTTATTTCTTCTTTTAGTAGTAATCTAGAAATTTCTTTATCTAAATCACAAGAATGGTTATCGTTAAGTATATTAATATTGGAACGTATATATTCCATGACAGCATGTCTTCTAGAATCTTCTTGTCTCATATTATCACCCCCTCGACATTAGAATTGTCGTGAGAGTGCCTTAAAAAAACTCAAAAACCTATACGAATTTTAATAAGTCCCTTATTCAATTTTATGTGCAAAAGCACATAATAATTATATCACGGTAATTAACATAATTCAAGAAAATCAAAAGATAATAAATATATTGCATGATACAAAAAATAAAAAACTATAATAATATAGTTTTAGATAAAAAGTATATATTAAATTTGACATAAATAAGATTATTTGGTAATATATGAATAAGGGTCATCAAAACTCAAGAAGAATTTTGATGCGCTCTCAAAGTTGTTGAATGTCTCTAACTTTTCGAGCTTTAAAACTCGGATTGTTAGAGGCTATTATTTGTTATATGATAGTCAGGATACGTGAGTATACCTGAAAGATGTCTGGGTCATGTTGTATTTTTAGCAAATATGAGAAAAGAATATCTCTAATTTCTCTCATATCACTTTTGAATCTTAAAACTTGTTTCTTGGTGCCAAATTTTTTTACGTATAGAAAGTCTTTTATTAAACAATCGACTTCTTCAGTAATAAGTTCCCTTGCTAACTCCTTATCTATCTTAGCAATTTTTCTGTCCTCTAGCATTTTGATGTTATTATATATTAAGCCTTTAATAATAGGCAATCTTTCAAATTTATATGACATAATATCATACCTCCCTTAAAAATTTTAATTATATAAAAGTTTTAAAGAGAGCTAACATCAAAATTTTCATGCCGAGTTTTTATACCCTATTCAATTTTAAACATAATGCCATTTAAGCATTACAAATAAATTATAACACAATAATTTACATAATTCAAATTTATACATAATGAAGAAGATTTAAAACTGAATGTGAAAATAAAAATGGGTAGAAAAATAAAATTATAAAAAATAAAATAAAATTATAAAATTACTTCTATATAGATAAGAAATATGATATAATGTATCACATTGTTTAGAGAAATATAATTAGAAAATATAAAGTAAAGTGTAAATTAGAAAAAGAAAAAAAGGAGAAAATGAAAGATGACAGGGTTATTAATTAAAATGTTTGTAAAAGATAAAGATAATGTTGAAAATCAACAAGTAAGAGGCAAATATGCGATGCTTTCTAGTATTACTGGTATTATTGTAAATATATTGCTTTCTGTTTTTAAATTGATAATAGGAATATTTGCAAATTCTATGTCTATTATTTCAGATGCCTTAAACAATGTATCAGATGCGGGTTCTTCAATAATAACTATGATAGGATTTAAAATGTCTCAGAAGAAAGTAGATAAAGATCACCCTTGGGGGCATGGAAGAATGGAATATGTTACCGCCTTTTTTGTAGATATACTAATAATATTGGTAGGATTTGAATTATTACAAAGTTCAATAGATAAGATAATAGCACCAGAAATGCCTAATATAAGTAATATTACAATTATATTATTAGTAGTAGCAATTCTTGCTAAATTATGGTTATTTATATTTTATAGGAAGATTGCTAAAAAAATTGATTCTGCAGCGATAAAGGGTACTGCATATGACAGTATATCTGATTCAATATCTACTGCTGCTGTTTTAGTATCAGCCTTAGTAGCAAAATTTGCGGGAATTACTATTGATGGATATGTTAGTCTTTTAGTATCACTATTTATCTTAATTACTGGTATTAAAGCAATAAAAGAAACAATAGACTTACTATTAGGTCAAAAACCTGATCCTGAATTTGTAAAATCTATAGAAGAATTCGCAATTAAGTATGAAGGTATAGAGGGAATTCATGATATCATGGTTCATGATTATGGTCCTGGAAGAAAAATTGTATCATTCCATGCTGAAGTTCCAGCAAATTCAGATATATGTAGAGCACATGATATAATTGACCAAATGGAACAAGACATATTAGATGAATTCGGATGTATTACAACAATACATATGGATCCAATTGTAGTAGATAATGAAGAAATTAATTTAATGAAAGAGGTAACTACTAATATAGTTAAAAAAATAAACGAAAATTATTCTATTCATGACTTTAGAATGACAGATGGTGGAGAAAGAGTAAATCTAATATTTGATTTAGTTGTGCCAACTGATGAAAAAGTAGATAAAGAAGAACTAATAGGAAAAATACAAAGAAAGATAAAAGAAGAAAATGAAAAATACTATGCAGTAATAAAAGTGGAACATTCATATGTATAATAAGAAAAGGGGGCAAGGCCCCTTTTTCTCAAATGTTATTTATAAAAGAGGTGATTTTAGTTGCTTAGTGTATTAGAAGTAAAAAGAAAGTTACCAAAAGCTTTTGTAGAAAAGCTTTATGAAAATTACTCACCGCTTACAGTAGATAAAATTCTTTCGGGAATGTCTGGAGAAAGAAACACTACTTTAAGAGTGAATACTTTAAAAAGCGATATTTATGAAATTATGAATATATTAAAAGAAAATGCTATAAAGTTTGATAGAGTACAATGGTATAATGATGCTTTAGTCATAAAAAATGTAGATGAGAAAGAAATTCAAAGATTAAATATATATGAAGAAGGAAAAATATACTTGCAAAGTTTATCAAGCATGGTACCTCCATTAGTACTTAATCCTAAAGAAGAAGAGAAAATATTAGACTTAACAGCAGCCCCTGGTAGTAAGACTACACAGATTGCTGCAATTATGAAGAATAAAGGATATATTTTAGCAAATGAGCTAGATGCACTTAGATGTGAACGATTAAAGTTCAATGTGAAAAAGCAAGGAGCAGATATTGTAGAAGTGCAAAATGGTAGAGGAGAAGTAATAGGAAAAAAATATGAAGGATATTTTGATAAAGTTTTACTAGATGCTCCTTGTAGTGGGGAAGGAAGATTCTTAGCGACAGATCCTAAAACATATAGAAGTTGGTCTGAGAGAACTGTTAAAGATCTTGCAAAATTACAAAAGAAACTTTTAAGAAGTGCATATCTAGCTGTAAAAAATGGTGGTGAAATTGTATATTCTACTTGTACTTTAAATAAAGAGGAAAATGAAGATATTTTAAAATGGGCAATTAATGAATTAAATGTTAAAATATTAGAAATTGATTTAAATATAAAAAATAGTGTTCAAATTGAAGAGGAAAATAAAGAATTACATAAGGCAATACGAATTATACCATCAAAAGAAACTGAAGGATTTTTTATATCTAGATTAAAAAAGTAAGTTAATTATATAATATTAATTTATATTATATAATCTTCTATAAAAGAATATATTAATAATTGGAGATAAAAAAGATGACAGAATATATTAATATAAAAGATGTAAATATACCAATAATTATTAGAAGTTTTAAAACATCAAGAAACTTAAAAATGTATTTTAAAGCAGATATTTTATATATTAGTAAACCTAAATATATATCTAAGAAAAAAGCATTAGAATTTGTTTTAGATAATAGTAAATCATTATATAAAAAATACAAAGAAATAAAAGAAAAAAATTTAGGGATAAAGAATTGGAATACAGGTGACATATTTTATTTAAAAGGTGAAAAGTATTATATATCAAGTAAAGAAACAATTTCTAAAAAAATAAAAATGCAAGTTAATGATAAAGAAAAAATAATTTATATAGAATATCCAAATGAAATAAATATAGAAACAAAAAAAGAAAATATAGATAAACTAATAAAGAAAATTTTAAGAGAAAGAACAGAGATTTTATTAGAAAACAGAGTATATTATTGGAGTAAATATACAAATATAGAATATAAGAGTTTTAAAGTAAATGATGCCACAAGTAAATTTGGAAGTTGTATTCCGAGTACAAGAGTTTTACATTTTTCATCAAGACTTATAATGCTTCCAGAAGATGTGATTGACGGAATTATTGTTCATGAATTATGCCATATAATTTATCCAAATCATAGCAAACAATTTTACAATCTAGTAAGAAAGTATAAACCGAATTATGATGCTATAAATAAATGGCTTAAGGAAAATGGTAAAATAATATTATTCTAAAAAATTTGAAAAATCTAATTAATTGTGATAGAATATATTATGTCAAGTAACTAATAATAAGCATCGCCAGATTTTGGCAGGGGGATACAGCATGGGAAGATGTTTTAATTTTGTCATACGTATGTTTGACGAAGAAGGACTGCGGTATTATGGAGACGGAGCACTTGTTGCAGAAAAAAATGTAATTGAGGGCTATGTAGCAAATGATTACCTTTTAATGGTGCAAGAAGCAAATTATTGCGATATACTTTTTGTGAATCAGTTTGAAGGGATTTCAGTTAGTATTACTGTTAAAGACATGGAACTGGAATTTCCGAATAACTTTATTGTTAATACTAGTGGATACTATACAAGAGTGATTCTTGAAGTATCAAGTGAGATTAAGGATATGGCAAGATGTGAAGCAATAAAAAGAGAGTTAAATAAGGTTAAGTCATTTTACCGCTAATCAAGATTGACACCGGAGGTATAGAAAAAAACTATACCTACCGGTATTTTTATTTTTTAAAAGCCTTATGAGAGTAAGAAAACCCGAGAAATGTAAACATTGTGTGAAAATTAGCACTCCATACTTGACATTGCTAAAAATAGGTATATAATATAACTGTAAAAAGAAAAAGATACTTTTTATATTTACACTAAACGGTGTCAACACATAAAAAATAAAGAAAGGAAGTCGATAATTATGATGATGATACCTAGAAGAAAAAATGAATTTGATTTATTTGATGAGATGTTTAATGATCCATTCTTTACAAGAGGTGAGAGTAAATTAATGAAAACTGATATAAAAGAAAAAAAGGATCACTATGAACTAGAAATTGATTTGCCAGGTTATGAAAAAGACAATATACAAATCGAATTAGCAGATGGATATTTAACAGTACATGCAAGTATGAATAAAGAAGTAGATGATGAAAAAGATAGTAAATATGTACACAAAGAAAGATATGTAGGCAATAGTTCAAGAAGTTTCTATGTTGGAGATGCTGTAAAAGAAGATGAAATAAAAGCAAGCTTCAAAAATGGTACATTAAAACTTTGCTTACCTAAAGAAAAAGAAGATAAAAAAGAAGATAAGAAATATATTGATATAGAGTAAATCCCTACTCTTTATATATGAAAAGGATATAGCTAGTAAATAGCTATATCCTTTTATATTTTAAGATTTAAAGTCTAAGGTTTAATTTAAACTTTAAATAAATTTACAAATGATATTACAAATTACTTTTTATTTATTTTTCCAATTCTTCTACCATTTGGTTATATGCTCTATTCTTTAAATCTTCGATACTTTCTTTTCTACTTAATAATTTATTTGGATAAATAGGTTCTAAAATAACTAATTTGATTGAAGGTTTTGTCTTTATTAGATTTGATAAAGCTTTAGATTTTGTAAATTTAAAAAGCATTGGAACAATTGGAACATTATTTCTAACTGCAAAATCAAAAGCACCATTTTTAAAATGTCTAACCTTATCATGGTATGGCCATAAAGAACCTTCTGGGTAGAAATGGACTGTTTTATTATTTTTTAGTAAAGTATCAATTGAGTCCATAAAGTTTTTTGTATATTTAATATTTTTAGGAATCGGTATTGCATTAAGTAACTTAATAATTTTTCTAACGACAGGTATTTTAAAATTAGTTTCTAAAGAAGTAAAAAATGTTTTATTTGGAAAATTACCAAGACCTACCATAGTACAGTCCATGGGATGAACATGATTAGATATGGTTATTTTTCCAGTATCAATATTTTCTAAATTTTCTTTACCTTCTATACTAAAACCTAAAAAGAATTTATTAATAAATATTAAAATAGGGAATGCAATTAAATATAGTAAATTTGAACAGGTATTAAATAGAAAATTATCATGTACAAACTTATAATCCTCGGTAATCTCAAATTTACATGGCTCCCAAAAATGAAGAACATGAGAATCTTCTGGAATATTATTTTCACCTTCTTTATTTATATTCTCTAATTGCATCATTAAACATCTCCTCAATTTTAATTATACTATTTTTTAATCTATAATTATCTGCATGCTTTGAATATTCTTTTTCCATTTTTTTTCTATAGTCTTCATGCTCAATCCAATAGTCGATTTTATTTGCTAGATCTTGGCTGTTACCAGCTTCAAATAAACTTTCTTTTACTAAAGCAAATTGCTTTGTTGCAGAATTTCTACTATTAGCAATTATAGGAACATTTCCACATGCAAATGCTTCTATACAAGATATTGCTTCTATTTCTGCATCAGCACTATGAACATATAAATCTGTTGATTTTAATAAATCAATTAATTCATCAGTATTATAAAATTTCATTACTGGTTTATTAGGCAAGCACTTACCTAATTTTTCGTATTTATCTTTTTTAGGACCTTTTCCTGCAAGTACTAGCTGTATTTTATTTGCGTATTTTGATTTAGATATTGCATCTATTAATACATCTTGCCTTTTTTCATTTGAATATCTACCAATCATAGAGATAACAAATTTATCCTTAAATTCTGGTAATTTTTCTTTACCATAATATTTGAATTTCTCATCAACACCATTTGAAATTACATGTAATTTAGCAGTATAGCCATGCTCTTTTAATTCATTTGCTATAAATTCACTAGGACAATGTATATGTGTAAATCTATTAAAAAAAGAATCCCTATAATGAGTATATATTAAATCATTAACCTTAGTTTTTGTACCAAGACCAATAGAATATGTAATATTTTCAGGTTGTACATGAAATGCAGCAGTATGTGGCACATGCAACTTTTCACATATTTTTAATCCAGCCTTAGATATAAAAAATGGCATGTAAAAATGTACTATATCAACACTTGAAATTGCTTTTTCCAATATTTCAGTATTAGGTACAGCGAAGCTCATTCCTTGAGATTTTATTAAATGAGATATTCCAGGAGGTAGAGGCATTTCTTTTAAATTAAATTTATATTCATTTTTACTATCTCCAGTACTTACAACATATACTTCGTTTCCTGCTTCTTTAAGACCTTTGGCAAAACGCCTTGCAGAAATTGTAGTACCATTATTTGAATTGTCAAATTGATCTATAACTATTAAAATTTTCATCTGTTCACCCTTATATAATTACTTAAAATTCATATTAACTATGTATATATAAACATATAATATTATACAATATATGACAAAAAAAGACAAGTATATATATTATTAGCAATTATCAGTATATATCATATATAAAATTATAATTACTTTTATTAATATATGATAGTAGAAATATTGATAATTGTATAGTTATATGATATATTTTGTATGATAAATTAAGAAAGAGGGTTTATATATGGAAAATACAGAAAAATCAAAAGTATATTTCACTGATTTTAGAGCAAAACCAGGAAATAATTTATTACAAAAGTTAGAAAGATTAGTAAAAAAAGCAGGAATAGAAAATATTGATTTTGAGAATAAATTTGTTGCAATAAAAATACATTTTGGAGAACCAGGTAATTTAGCTTATCTAAGACCAAATTATTCAAAAGTAATTGTGGATTTAGTTAAAAAGTTAGGAGGAAAACCATTTTTAACAGATTGCAATACTTTATATGTAGGTGGAAGAAAAAATGCACTTGATCACATTGACGCAGCATATTTAAATGGATTTACACCATTTTCAACTGGATGTCATGTAATTATAGCAGATGGATTAAAAGGAACAGATGAAGCTTATGTGGATATAAACGGAGAATATGTTAAAACTGCAAAAATAGGTAGAGCTATAATGGACGCAGATGTAGTAATATCATTAAATCATTTTAAAGGACATGAAGGAGCAGGATTTGGAGGAGCTATAAAAAATATTGGTATGGGATGTGGATCTAGAGCAGGAAAGATGGAAATGCATAGCTCAGGAAAGCCTAATGTTTTAAGTGATAAATGTAGAAAATGTAAACAATGTAAAAATATATGTGCACATTCAGCTATTTCATATGATGAAGAAGGAAAAGCTCATATAGATCATAGTAAATGTGTTGGCTGCGGTAGATGCATAGGAATTTGTAATTTTGATGCAATAAAATCACCAAATGATGAAGCAGCTGATATTTTAAATAAAAAAATGGCAGAATATGCTTTAGCAGTAGTAAAAGATAGACCACAATTCCATATTAGTTTAATTTGTGATGTTTCTCCAAATTGTGATTGCCATTCTGAAAACGATGCGCCATTTGTGCCAAATATTGGAATGCTTGCATCATTTGACATGGTAGCACTTGATAAGGCTTGTGCAGACTTAGTAAATGCGGCTACACCATTTGAAAATAGTTATTTGGGAGATCAATTAAAGAAAAACGTTCATGAAAAAGACCATTTCCATATTAATCACCCTGATACTCACTGGGAGAGTCAAATAGAACATGGAGAAAAAATAGGTCTTGGAAAATCAGATTATGAACTTATAAAAATATAAATAAAAATTAAGGAGTATTTTGTATATGTGGGCTATAGTAACAGGGGCGTCTTCTGGAATAGGAAGAGATATGTCTAGATATTTATTTGATTTAGGATATAATTTAGTTATTATTGCAAGAGATAAAGATAAGTTAGATAAATTAAAAAAAGAGTTATTAGAAAAAGTAGAAAAGAAGAATGAAAAAAGAGAAATTCTTGTAATACAATCAGACTTAAGTATAAAAGATAATTGTTTTGATATATATAGAAAAACTAAAGACTTAGACATAGATTTACTAATTAACAATGCTGGATTTGGTGTATTTGGAAATTTTGTTGAGACAGATTTAGAAAAAGAAATAAATTTAATAAACACAAATATTACAGCAGTTCATATTTTAACAAAACTATATTTGAAAGATATGGTAGAAAAAAATAAAGGTAGAATATTAAATGTAGCATCTATAGCAGGAATGGAACCAGGTCCACTTATGGCTACATATTATGCATCAAAATCATATGTAATAAGATTATCTAGAGCAATAAATAAAGAATTAAAAAAGAAAAAATCAAAAGTAAAAATAAGCATACTATGTCCAGGACCGGTAGATACTAATTTTAATAATGTGGCAAATGTAAAATTTAAAGCACCATCAGAGCCAAGCGAAAAAGTAGCAAAATATGGAATTGATAAAACTTTAAAAGGAAAATTAATAATAATACCAGGAATATTAAATAAATCTGTAAGAATATTTTCTAAAATAATACCAGATTGTATTTTAGAAAGTGTAGCTTATCATATACAAATAAGAAAAAGAAAATAACAAAAAAGTGGGATGTTTATATTATAAAGGATATAAATAGCAAGGAGATGATTCTAATTTGAAATGTGTTGTAACAGGAGCAACAGGACATATTGGAAATGTTTTAGTTAGATATTTAATAAATAAAGGATATGAAGTAAAATCACTAGTATTAAATGAAAAAGAAAAAGATATATTAAAAGATTTAAATACAGAAATAGTAATTGGTGATGTTACAAAAATAGAAACATTAGTAAATGCATTTGAAGGTGCAGATATTGTATTTCATTTAGCAGGAATTATAGAAATAGGAAGCGGAAATAAAAAGAAAGTACATGATGTAAATGTAAATGGTAGTAAAAACGTTGTTGCTGCATGTAAAATGGCACATGTAAAAAAATTAGTTTATACAAGCTCTGTTCATGCAATACCAGAGAAGGAAGGAATAATAACTGAGACTACTACATTTGATAAAAAATTAGTTAAAGGAACATATGCAAAATCTAAGGCAGAAGCTACAAATTATATATTAAATTCTAATTCAGATGAGTTAGAAGTAATAATAGTACATCCATCAGGAGTTATAGGCCCATATGAATATATAAAATCAAACATGGGACAACTTATAATAGATTGTGCAAATGGAAGAATGAAAGCATATATTAAAGGCGGATATAATTTTGTAGATGTAAGAGATGTTGCAAATGGAATTATACTTGCATGTGAAAAAGGTATTCCAGGAGAATGTTATATTTTAGCAGGAAATAGTATAACTATAGAGGAACTTATGGCAATAATAGAAAAATTAACAGAAAAAAAAGCTGCTAAATTTAAAATAGCAAGATGGTTTGCTTTCATAACAGGAGCATTATCAGAAGTCTTTTATAAAATAGTAAAAGAAAAGCCACTTTTTACATCTTACGCAGTATATACAACAGGAACCAATTGTAATTTCTCGAGTGATAAAGCTAAAAACAAATTAGGATATACAATAAGAAATATAGAAGAAACAATATCTGATACAATTAATTGGTATAAAGAAAAAGGAGAAATTAAATAAGGAGAGTTAATAGAAAATGAAACAAATCTTATTAAAGCTAATATTGTATATTGCAAAAGCAGGCATGAGATTTATCTACTTTTTTATAAAATTATTTACAAAACAACAAAATAATAAAATAACAATGCTTAGCAGACAATCAAATAAAGTAAATATTGATTTTAGACTACTAAAAGAAGAACTAGAAAAAGATGATTATATTAAACTAAAAATTTCTTGTAAAATGATACCAAATAGTTTTACAAAAAAAATAGGTTATTGTTTCCATATGATTTCAGATATGTATAATATAGCAACTTCAAAAGTATGCATAATTGATGGATATAATATTCCAATTAGTAGCTTAAAACATAAAAAAGGATTAGAGATAATTCAAGTATGGCATGCAATGGGAGCTATTAAAAAATTTGGATATCAATCTTTAGATAAAGAAGAAGGAAGTAATAGTAAAGTAGCAAATATAATGAATATGCATGCTAACTATTCATTAATTACATGTACAAGTAAAGCAACTAGAGAGTTTTATTCGGAGGCTTTTAATACAAATAAAGATAAAATACAAGTACTTGGAATGCCAAGAATAGATTATATATTAGGAAAAAATAATGAGATTAATGAAAAAAGTAAAAAAATTTTAGAAGACTTTCCTAAATTAAAAGAAAAGAAAAATATAATATATGTTCCTACATTTAGAAAAAATGAAAAAATTGATTTAACAGATTTGATAAATAATGTTAATGAAGAAAAATATAATTTAATAATTAGATTACACCCATTAGATGAAAATAAAGTTGATGAAAAGTATCTGATTAATAAATATTCTACAATGGATCTATTAACAATAGCTGATTATGTTATAACTGATTATTCTGCAATTGCATTTGAAGCAGCTATTTTGAATAAACCTTTATACTTTTACTTATATGACATAGATAAATATAATAATGATAGAGGTTTAAATATTGACTTATTAAATGAAATGAAATCATGTTCAAATACTAATATTAATGAAATCATTAAGTTGATTGAAAAAAATGAATATAACTATAATGAACTTGCTAATTTTAGAGATAAATATGTTGAAACAATGGATATACATAATACTGACAGAATAGTAAAGCATATTACAAATATCGTCAAAAAGGTTGAAAAAAAAGAAAAAGTATTATAGAATAAAAAGCATTGAGGGAAAACTGAAGGTGAATTTATGAACAAAATTAAGAAGGTAGCAGTAAACTTAGCAAAAAAAAGTGTGATAATTAGAAAAATAATGAGATCTACAATGGGCTTCCTAAGAAGTATAAATTATAAATTAAGAACAATGGGGATAAAAGTAGATGAAAAATTTATAATCTTTTGTTCTTTTGGAGGAGCATCATATACATGTACACCAAAAGCTTTGTATGAATATATGGTAAAAAATAAAAATTATAAAGAATATACATTCATATGGGCATTCAAAGATGTGGATAAATACAAGTTCTTGGAAGATAATAGAAATACAAAAGTAATTAAAATAAATAAAAAAGAATATAAAAAATATTTAGCTAAATCTAAATATTGGATATTTAATTACAAAATACCGGATTACTTAAAACCTAAAAAAAAGCAAGTATTTGTTCAATGTTGGCATGGTACACCTTTAAAAAGATTAGGATGTGATTTAATTCATTTTGACAATTTATTAAACACAATGAAAGGAATGAAAAAAAGATATAAAATAGAAGCTTCAAAGTTTTCATATTTTATATCACCATCTAAATTTGCAAGTGAAAAATTTATTTCTGCATGGAATTTAAAAGAGATTGGCAGAGAAAACATTATAATAGAAGAAGGTTACCCTAGAAATGACTTTTTGTTTAATTATAAAGAAACAGATATATTAAAGATAAAAAAAGAATTAGGAATTGAGAACGATAAAAGGAAAATAATTTTATATGCACCTACATACCGTTCTAATCAACATGAATCTGGTGTAGGATATGTATATAAGGAAGAAATTGATTTTGAAAGATTTAAGAAAAAATTTGGTGATAAATATATAATTTTATTTAGACCACACTATTTTATTGCAAATTCTTTTGATTTTTCAAAATATGAAGGATTTGTATATGATGTATCAAAAATAGATGACATTAATGAGTTATATATAATAACAGATATATTAATAACAGATTATTCGAGCGTGTTTTTCGATTATGCGAATTTACGTAGACCAATGATATTTTATATGTATGATTTAGCTCATTATAGAGATGAATCAAATGGATTCTATATAGATATAGAAAAGGAATTACCAGGTCCAATTGTGGAAACACAAGACGAACTTGAAGAGGCATTAGAAAATATACAAAATAATAAATATGACGAAAAATATAGAAAGTTCAATAAAAAATACAATTATTTAGATGATGGAAATGCAAGTAAGAGAGTTATTAAGAAAATTATTAAATAAGGAGCAGCAAAATGAAAATTAAGAAACTTAAAACAAAGATTATAACTAATATTAAACAAATGTATTATTTAAAATGTTATTATAAGAAAAGAATAGAAGAAGATTATGTTTTAATAGAATCAAAACAAGGTGAAGACTTAGCTGGAAATATGTTTTATACATTAAAGGAAATTGTAAAAAATCATAAAAAATATAATGTATTTCTTGTAGCAACAGAACAAAAACAAAAAAGTTTAGAAAAACTTTTGAAAAAACATGAATTAGAAAATGTAAAAATAGTTATTTATAAATCTTTAGACTATTATAGAATATTAGCTACTGCTAAATACTTATTTAATGATACATCTTTTCCAATGGTATTTACAAAAAGAGAAGGACAAGTTTATACAAATACATGGCATGGAACACCACTTAAACAAATGGGAAAAGATGTTGTTAATAGAAGATATGCTATAGGAAATGTGAAGAGGAATCTCATGTTTGCAGATTATTTAGTTTATCCAAATGATGAAATGAAAGAAAAAATGCTTACATCATATGGTTTAAACAATCTATATAATGGTACTGTTTTAAATGCAGGATATCCTAGAAATGCAGTTTTCTTTAATAGAAAATCAGAAGAAAATATTAGAAAAAAATTAAAACTAGAAGGAAAACAAGTAATTGTATATATGCCAACATGGCGTGGAATTATGACCAAAAAGAAACAGGGAGAACAATTTAAAGAAATTATTGAACTTATGAGATATATGGAAGATCATTTGACAGATGATCAAGTTTTCTATGTAAAAATGCATGTACTAGTTCAAAAGGACTTAAAATTTGGAGATTTTAAACATATAAAAAGTTTCCCAACTGGAATGGAAACATATGAAGTATTAAATATTGCAGATGTACTTATAACAGATTATTCAAGTGTATTTTTTGATTTTGCTAATACAAAAAAGAAAATTGTTTTATATACATATGATGAAGAAGAATATACAAAAACAAGAGGATTTTATTATTCGTTAAAAGAATTACCATTTCCTAAGACATATACACCAAAAGAATTATTAGAAGAAGTTAATACACCTAAAAATTATGATGATACAGAATTTTTAAAAAGATTTTGTACTTATGATAATATAGAAGCACCAAAAGCATTAGTAGATTATGTGTTAGATGGAAAAAAATCAAAATATGTAAAACCAGAGAAATTAAAGAAAGATGGAAGAGAAAATGTTTTAATTTATGCATCAACTCTTGGACTTAATGGGATAACATCATCATTAATATCTTTAACAAAGGTAATTGACTTAAATAAAGAAAATATTGTATTTTCTTTTAGACAAAAACCATTATCTTTTTATCCAATGAGAGTAACAAAGCTACCAGAAAATACAGATGTATTTCCTATCTCAAGTGGATATATTTACTCTTTTAGAGAGATAATTGCAAATGTATTATTTTATAGATTTAATATAAATACAAGATTTGTAAAAAAATACATTGATAGGATGTATAAAAGAGAAGTTATAAGGCTTTTTGGAAATGCAAAATTTGATAAAGTTATACACTTTACAGGATATGAAAAAAGAATAACAGGATTGCTAGAAAGATTTGATGCAAAAAGAGCAATATTTGTTCACAATGATATGGTATCAGAACTAAAAACTAAGGGAAATCAGCATTATAAAACATTAAAAGAAGCATATAACAATTATGATAGAGTTGTTGCAGTATCAGAAGATATTATTGAACCAATAAAGAAAATTAGTGGAAGAGATGACAATATAGTAGTTGTAAATAATGCTCATGACTATAAAGCGATTATAGAAAAAAGCAAAAAAGAGATTGCATACAGTGAAACAACTGTAGCAAATGTAAGTGAAAAAATATTGAAAAAATTATTAGACATGGATTATATAAAATTCATTAATATAGCAAGATATTCACCAGAAAAAGGTCAAAAAAGACTTATAGATGCATTTGAAAAATTCTATAAAAAGCACGAAAATTCACTTTTAATAATAATAGGTGGATATGGAAAACTATATGATGAGTTACATGAATATATCAAACACTTAGATTGCAGATATAATGTAATACTAATAAAAAGTATTGATAATCCATTCCCAATACTAAAAAAATGTGATTTGTTTATTTTATCTTCATTCTATGAAGCATTAGGATTGGTGCTTTTAGAGGCAGATACATGCAAAGTACCATGTTTTTCAACAGATGTAAGAGGACCAAGAGGTTTTATGAAAAAATATGGTGGAACTCTAGTTGAAAATAGTGAAGAGGGAATTCTAAAAGGAATGAATGATTTTATGGATGGAAAAATCAAATGTATGAATTTTGATGCAGAAAAATATAATGAAAAAGTTAAACAAGAATATGAAAATATCTTTAAATAAAAGGAGAAGAATATGAAGGCTGGAATTGTAACATTTAATAGTGCGCATAATTATGGGGCGGTTTTACAAGTTTATGCTATGCAAGAATATTTAAAAAGTCTTGGATTAGATGTAGATGTAATAAACTATAGAATTAAAGAAATTGATAATGTATATAAGCTATATAATGTAAGAAGAAAAGATCCTAAATTAATAAGAGGAATAAAAAAAGCAAAAAAAATCCTTAAAGTAAATTTATGTGAAAGATGGAAATTAGAAAAGAGAAAAAACTTTGAATATTTCATTAATAATGTATTAAATACAACAAAACCATATACAACATTACAGGAAATACAAAAAGATTTTTTACATTATGATGTATTAATAGCTGGATCAGATCAAATATGGAATACAGAACTTACAAAAGGATTTAAGCCTGCATATTTTCTAGAATTTGGAAATAAAGATGCAAGAAGAATATCATATGCAGCAAGTTTAGGAAATGACTCTATTGATGAAAAATATACTTTATTCTATAAAAGATATTTGGAAAATTTCGATTTCATATCTGTTAGAGAAGAAGCAATGAAAGACATTTTAAAAGATTTAACAGATAAACCTATTACAAGAGTAATAGATCCAACTTTATTATTGGACAAAGAAGTATATGATAAATTAAAAATAGAGACTAGATATAAAGGAAAAGATTATATATATGTTCATTATATAGGAAATGATGATAAAACATATGAAATAGCTGATCAATTATCAAGAAAACTAGGCATACCTGTATTACATAATAGACAAAAAGGACTATTTGAAAATGAATTAGATTCATTATTTAATGCTAGACCAGAAGAGTTTATTAGTGTTATTGAAAATGCAAAATATATTGTAACAAATTCATTTCATACAACAGTGTTTTCTTTGATTTATGAAAAAGACTTTATTACAATCCCACATGCTACAAGACCTGCAAGAATGCAAAACTTATTAGAAATTGCGGGACTTTCAAACCACTTGGTAGAAGATGTTAGAATTATGCCTAAATTAGAAACACTAAAAATAGACTATAAAGATGTAAAAAGAAGATTATTAGAAGAAAGAAAAAGTTCTATAGAATTTTTAAATAATGCAATTTATGGAGAGATTCCAGATAAACATAAAGAAAACTATTTTAAAACACAAAATAAATTCAATTGTTATGGATGTGAATTATGCAAAGACATTTGTCCAGTACATGCAATAGAAATGGTGGAAGATGAAGAAGGCTTTAAATACCCTAAAATAGATAAAGAAAAATGTATTAAATGCGGTCTATGTGAGAAAAATTGCATATATAGAAAGAAAATTGAAAAAGAAAAGAATGAGGATTATCCTTTAATCTATGCTGCATCATATAAAGATGAAAATGTATTAAAAAATAGTAGTTCTGGAGGAGTTTTTACAGCTTTATATAAACATGTATTAGCTAACAAAGGCTATGTAGTTGGTGTTAGATATAATGAAGATATGGTAGCTGAATATGCGATAGCCGATAATGAAAAAGAATGTGAAAAATTCAGAGGATCTAAATATGTAGCAGCTAGTATAAATGATGTAAGAGAAAAAATAAAAGAAAAATTAGAAAAAGGTAAAACTGTTTTATTTACAGGAAATCCATGTCAAATAAAAGCTTTGAAAACATATTTAAATAAAGATTACGATAATTTATATTTAGTAGAAATATTCTGCCATGGTGTACCATCGCCAAAAGTATTCAGATTATATATTAAATACTTAGAGGAAAAATATAAATCAAAAGTTGTTGATTTTAAATTTAGAGATAAAGAAGCAGGTTGGGGGACTGGAAAAGGATCAACAATAAAAGTTGAATTTGAAAATGGAAAAATCCTTTATGAACCTGCTAAATATAATAACTATAATAGAGCATTTGCAAACAATAATATTTTAAGACCAGGATGTTCTAATTGTGAATTTGCAGGAGTAAATGATCTAGCTGATATGTCTATTGGAGATTTCTGGGGAATAGAAAAGGTAATGCCAAAATATTCTAAAAAGCAAAAAAATGGTATTTCAATAATTAGAATAAATACAAATAAGGGAAATTCATTATTTGAAGATATTTGCAGAAATTTAGAATATTATGAATCAAATTTAAAAGATGGATATAGAGAAAATCACAAATATGCCGTACAACTAAATGGAAATAGATTTGATTTAATGGAGCAAATCGATGGAGTTGAGATTAATAGTTTATTAGAAAGCTTTAATCAGTTTAAATCAGGTAAAAATGCAAACAAAAAAATAAAAGAAAAAGGAATATAAATATATAAAGATTAATTTAAGATACAAATTAAAATATAAATGAAAAAATAAATAGAAAAGAGGTATTTTTATGAAAAGAATTTTAACTTATGGAACATTTGATTTACTACATTATGGACACATCAGATTATTACAAAGAGCAAAGGCTTTAGGAGATTATTTAGTTGTTGCACTTTCAACAGACGAATTTAATGCAGGAAAAGGAAAAAAAGCTTATCATAATTATGAAACAAGAAAGAAAATGCTTGAAGCAATAAGATATGTTGACTTAGTTATTCCTGAAGAATGTTGGGAACAAAAGATATCTGATGTTCAAAAATACGACATTGATATTGTTGTAATGGGAAGTGACTGGGCTGGAAGTGATAAGTTTGATTATTTAAAAGATTACTGTGAAGTTGTTTATTTAGATAGAACAGAAGGGATTTCTACAACTAAAATAAAGAAAGACCTAGGTTTACAAGAACCAACAGGAAAAGGAGATCAATTACCAGAACCAAAAAGTAATAGTAAAAAATAAATTAAAAGATAAAAGGAGAAAAATAAAAAATGAGTACGTTTGTACAGATAATAAAAGACCATTATGAGTATAGACATCAAATATTTAAATTGGCCATTTCTGATTTAAGAAAAACGTATAGAGGTGCTGCACTTGGATGGGCTTGGGCTATAATAAAACCTGCAGTTACAATATTTGTATATTGGTTTGCATTTGAAATTGGATTAAGAGCAGGGAAAAGTGTAAATGGATATCCTTTCTTCTTATGGCTTATAGCAGGTCTAATACCATGGTTTTATATGAGCAGTATGCTTACAAGTGGAACCGATTCTATAAGAAAATATAGTTATTTAGTTACAAAGATGAAGTTCCCAGTTTCAACTATACCTACATTTGTGAGTATTTCAAAATTTTTAGTACATATATTTTTAGTTGCTATTACTATATTAATATTTGTATTTATGGGAAGAATACCTACAATATATATATTACAATTACCATTTTATATGTTATTAAATTTGATTTTCTTTACTATATTTTCTCTACTTTCAGGACTACTTGCTTCAATGAGTAAAGACTTTGCAAATTTAGTAAAATCTTTTGTAACAGCAATATTCTGGCTTTCAGGAATTATTTGGAATATTAATACACTATCTATTCCATGGCTAAAATCATTATTAATGTTTAATCCAATAACTTTCTTGGCAGAAGGATATAGAAATTGTTTTATAAATAATGTATGGTTTTGGGAACAACCAAAAAGACTTATGTATTTTGGAATTATAACATTAATATTGTTAATACTTGCTGTAATAACATATAAGAGATTAAGAAAAGAAATACCTGATGTATTAAATTAGATTAGGAGGACAATATATTTATATGGAAGAAGTTGTAATTAAATTTAAAAATGTTACAAAGAAATATAAACTTTTTAAAAGTGAAAAAAGAAGGCTTTTGTATGCATTTTGCAAAAAAATAAAATATCAAGAAAAAAAAGCAGTTGATAATGTATCTTTTGAAATAAGAAGAGGAGAGTCTGTAGCTTTATTTGGTAAAAACGGTGCAGGAAAGTCAACTATTTTAAAAATGATTACAGGAGTATGTTTTCCAAGTGATGGTGAAATTACTGTAAAAGGAAGAGTTAGTGCACTTCTTGAACTTACATCAGGATTTGATCCAGAATTTACTGGGAGAGAGAATATTTATTTAAAAGGTCAGTTACTTGGTTTAAAAAAACAAGAAATTGAAGGATTGGAAAAAACAATTATTGATTTTGCAGAAATAGAAGAATATATAGATCAACCAGTTAGAACTTATTCAAGTGGTATGAAAGCTAGACTTGGTTTTTCTATTAATGTTAATATCAAACCAGAGATATTAATCGTTGATGAAGCATTAAGTGTTGGAGATGAAGAATTTAAAAATAAATGTATTAATAAAATTAATGAAATCATTAGTAAAGACGAAGTAACACTTCTTTTTGTAACTCATGCTACAGCAACTGCAAAAGAATTCTGTAAAAGAGGAATTGTTATGCAAAAAGGTAAAAAGACATTTGATGGAGATATAGATGAAGCAATTACTAAATATAAAAAGACAATAAAGAAAAAAGTAAAATAATAAAAAGAAAAATTAGAAAATAAATAAAATTATTAACTAAATTAACTAATTAAAACTAAAATAGTCTATTAATTATTTTAATAGACTATTTTAAAAAATATAGAAGAAGGTGATAAATATTAATTTATTAGCGGCATTGATAGTATTTAATATATTAATATTACTATATCAACTTATGATTGAAATATTTTCAGCAATATTTAGACTAGAAGGGGTGCAGATCGATAAAGCAAAATTTCAAATAATATCGATATTAACTGGAACAGGCTTTACGACAAATGAAAGCGAACTAATGCTAGCCAGCAAGAGAAGAAGAAAGATTACTCAAATTATGATTCTTTTTAGTTATATATTTAATATTTCAATTGTATCAACAATCGTTAATTTGTTTATCTCAACAAATGATACTAGTATAAATGAATTTTTAATAGGAATTATACTGACTATTTTTAATATAATATTGTTAATTGGCTTAAATAAATCTACAAGAATAAGAAGAGTATTTGATAATATGATTTTAAAAATTGAAAAAAGAAAGAAAAGAAAAAAGATAAATCAAATTTCAATATATGACTATTACGGTAATAAAGTAATTGCTGAAGTAAATATTATAGATTTACATGATAAAATTATTAATCTAAATATTGAAAAGATTAAAGAATTGTATGATATTCAGATTTTGGTTGTAAAAAGAGGAAGTAATATTATTTCTGAAATTGATAATAACTTTAAAATTCAAGAGAAAGATATTTTATTAGTATTTGGAAACTATAAAAATATAAAAAGATTATTTAGAAGAAACACAAAAACATATAAATCTAAAACAAATAAAAAATAAACCAGTATTTTTAAGGATATTCCTTATTACTGGTTTATTTTTTTCTTCTATTAATTTATTTTTCTAATTTATGATATACTTTTTTACCTTTTCTTAAAATTGCATAACCATCTTTAAAATCATTTTCTGAAAGTACATAATTAACATCTGTAATCTTATTATCATTTAATGTTATACCACCTTGATTTATTAATGTTCTTGCTTGACCTTTAGATGGTGCCATTCCAGCAGTTATAATTGCTTCTAAAATAGAAATATTTTCATTAACTTTTGAAGTAGGCATGTTTTCAAGTGAACCTTGTCCTTCAAATAAAGCTTTTGCAGCTTCTTCTGCTTTTTTAGCTTCTTCTTCACCATGTATTAGTTTGGTTATCTCAAATGCTGCTATTTTTTTTGCTTCATTTATTTGTTCATCTTTTAAACTTGATAAACGATTTACTTCTTCCATTGGTAAGAAAGTTAGTAATGATAATACTGTTTTTACATCGGCATCATCTATATTTCTCCAATATTGATAAAATTCATAAGGAGATGTTTTTGTACTATCAAGCCAAAGTGCTCCTTTTTCTGTTTTTCCCATTTTCTTACCTTCTTTTGTAGTTAGAAGTTTAAATGTTAATCCATATGAATCAGAGTGACCAATTCTTCTTATTAGATCAACACCACCTAAGATGTTAGACCATTGGTCATTTCCACCCATTTGAAGTTTACATCCATATGTATTATATAAATGTAAAAAATCATAAGATTGCATAAGCATATATCCAAGTTCAAAGAAAGTTAAACCTCTTTCCATTCTTTGTTTATAACATTCTGCTGCAAGCATTTTATTTACTGAAAATAGAGAACCAATATCTCTCATAAATGCAACAAAATTTAAATTTAATAACCAATCAGCATTATTTACTATAATTGCGCCATTGTCTCCTTCAAAGCTTACGAATTTAGAAAGTTGTTTTTTGAAACATTCAACATTATGATTTATTTCTTCTCTTGACATCATTCTTCTCATATCAGTTTTACCTGATGGATCACCAATTGTAGCAGTACCGCCTCCAATTAATATTATTGGTTTATGACCAGCTTTTTGCATATGAGATGCTACCATCATTGAAACAAAGTGCCCAACATGTAAGCTATCGGCAGTTGGATCAAAACCTATATAAAATGGAATATGTTTATTGTCTAACACATCTTTTATTTCTTCATGAGTTATTTGTTCAATATAACCTCTTTCTATAAGTTCTTCAAAAATTCTTGACATAAAATTATTCCCCCTAAAACTATAAATTAAATAAACTTTAAATATTTTATCATAAATTATAGGAAAAACCAAGTAAAAAGACATAAAAAGAACATATTTGTAAGATAAGATTAAGTAAATGATATCATTAATGTAAATTACATAATAATAATAAATTTAGTTGACAAAAAATAATAAAATCAATATAATTATGCTAGGATATTAGAGGAGAATTTTATGGAAGACAGAAAAAAATACATTAGAAATTTTAGTATAATTGCACATATAGATCATGGGAAATCTACACTTGCAGATAGATTAATAGAATTAACTGGAGCTCTTTCAAGTAGAGAAATGGAAAGCCAAGTCTTAGACAATATGGATATAGAAAGAGAAAGAGGAATTACTATTAAATCACAAGCTGTTAAAATGATGTATAATGCAAAAGATGGACATGAATATGAATTAAATTTAATAGATACTCCAGGACATGTTGATTTTAATTATGAAGTTTCTAGAAGTTTAGCCGCATGTGATGGTGCAATACTTGTAGTTGATAGTACTCAAGGAGTAGAAGCACAAACACTTGCAAATGTATATCTTGCAATAGATAATAATTTGGAAATTTTACCAGTTATAAATAAAGTTGATTTACCTAATGCAAGACCTGATGAGGTAAAGGCTGAAATAGAAGATATAATAGGAATACCAGCTCAGGATGCACCATGTATTTCAGCAAAAACTGGATTAAATGTAGATGAAGTATTAGAAAGAATAGTTAAAGATTTACCAGCACCAATAGGAGACGAAAACGCAGAACTAAAATGTTTAATATTTGATTCTATATATAATGATTATAAAGGTGCGATAGCATATGTCAGAATTAAGGATGGAACTGTAAAAGTCGGAGACGAGATAATGCTTATGTCGAATAAAAAAAGTTTTACAGTAACCGAAGTTGGATATTTTGAACCAGGTTCATATAATCCATGTGACAAATTACAAGCTGGAGAAGTCGGATATATTGCTGCTAGTATAAAGAGTTTATCAGATATTAGAGTAGGTGATACTATTACTAATAAAAATAGACCAGCAAAAGAGCCACTTCCTGGATATAAAAAAGTAAATCCAATGGTGTATTGTGGTATTTATCCAATAGATGGTAGTGACTATGAAAATTTAAAAGTCGCATTAGAAAAATTAAAACTAAATGATGCAGCATTAGAATATGAACCTGAATCTTCAGGAGCATTAGGATTTGGTTTTAGATGTGGATTTTTAGGGCTTCTTCATTTAGAAATTATTGAAGAAAGATTGGATAGAGAATTTGATTTAGGACTAATTACAACATCTCCTTCGGTTGTATACAAAGTGCATAAAACAGATGGAGAAATCATTGAACTATATAATCCCGCAGATTTACCTGCAACAAGTGAAATTTCATACATGGAGGAACCTTTTGTTACAGCAGAGATTCTTACTCCGAAAGAATATGTAGGAAATATAATGGAAATATGCCAAAATAGACGTGGAATATATATTGATATGAAATATCTAGATGAAACACGTGTGACATTAATATACGAACTTCCACTAAATGAAATAATATACGACTTTTTTGATCAATTAAAATCTAGAACAAAAGGGTATGCATCATTTGATTATGAATTTAAAGAATATAGAAGATCTGATTTAGTAAAATTAGATATTCATGTAAATGGTGAAAGTTTAGATGCTCTTTCATTTATAGTACATAAAAGCAATAGTTATGAAAGAGGAAGAAAAATGGTTGAAAAGTTAAAAACTGTTATACCAAGACAATTATTTGTAATTGCAATTCAAGCTGTTATTGGTGGAAAAGTAATTGCAAGAGAAACTATTTCAGCATTAAGAAAAGATGTCTTAGCTAAATGTTATGGTGGAGATATTACAAGAAAAAAGAAATTACTAGAAAAACAAAAACGTGGTAAAAAGAAAATGAGACAAATAGGAAATGTAGAAATTCCACAAGAAGCATTTTTAAGTGTATTAAAACTAGATGATGAATAGCATAAAAACATATAAAGGTTTAAACCTAAGAAATAATATATATTTAGATAGGAAGGTTAATGAATAATATTACTTTAAAAAATCTAAAATTAGAAATTGAAAAATATAATAAAGAATTATTAGAAAATGAAAAGATAAGGAAGGAAAGAAAAGAAGTATCATTTAAGATAATTAATGGAAGTCTTCCAATTATATTATCTGCACCTCATGCAGTAAGACAATTAAGAAAAAATAAAATAAAATCAGCAGAAGGTGAAACAGGTGCAATTGTACAAATACTTGCAAAAGAAACAGGCTGTTATGCAATTTATAAAACATATAATAATGATGATGATGCAAATTATGATTTAGACAGCAAATACAAAAAGGAATTATCTAAAATAATAGAAACAGAAAATATAAAATTACTTTTAGATATACACGGGGCAAAAAATGAACATGACTTTAATATAGAAATTTGTACAGATAATGGTAAAAATATAAATTACAATAAGGAGCTAGTTTATTCTCTAAAGAAATGCTTTGAAAAAGAGAAAATAGATAAGATAACAGAAAACACTATATTTAAAGCAAATTCTATAAGGACAATAAGTAAGTATATACATGAAGAAACTAATATTCCATGTATTCAGCTTGAAATAACAGGAAGATATAGATATATAGAAAATTTAGAAGGAATACAAAAATTGCTTAATTCACTAAAAGAGTATATAAAATGTATAAAGGAGAAAGGTATAATATGAGTGATGAATATCAGGACCAAGTCGAAGGAAGAAATGCTGTTTTAGAGCTTTTGGAATCTGGTAGAGATATAAATAAGATCTATATCTCTGATGGTGAAAAACATGGTTCAATAAATAAGATTATAACTTTAGCGAAGAAAAGAAAAGTAATAATAAATGAAATTAGTAGATCTAAAATAAACCAAATGGCACAGACTGATAATAATCAGGGAGTTATAGCTATTGTTCCACCATTTGAATATTGTGATATTGATGATATTTTAGAATATGCAAAATCAAAACACGAAAAACCATTTATATTAATATTAGATGGAATTGAAGATCCACATAATTTAGGCTCAATAATAAGAAGTGCTGAAACTGCAGGAGTACATGGAGTAATTATTCCTAAAAGAAGAGCTTGCGGAGTTAATAGTACAGTGACTAAAGTATCTGCAGGAGCAATCGAATATATGCATGTAGCAAGAGTTAATAATATAAATGATGCAATAAATTATTTAAAAGAAAATGATGTATGGATTTGTGGAACAGACATAGATGCTAAAAATTATTACTATAATGAAGATTATACATGTGGAATTGGTATAGTAATAGGAAATGAAGGAAGCGGAATGGGAAATTTAGTTAAGAAAAATTGTGATTTTTTAGTAAAAATACCAATGAAGGGAAAAGTTTCATCATTAAATGCTTCGGTTTCCGCAGGAATTATAATATATGAGGTTGTTAAACAAAGAAATTTAAATAAATAAACATATAATAGGAGGTCAAACATATGACAAAAAAGAAAATTTTATTAATAGCTTTACCTATAGCTACAGTTGTAATAATAGGAATTATATTTGCAGTTCTATTTTTTGCAACAGATATTTTTAAATCGCCTGAAGATTTATTTTGGGAATATATGGCTCAAAATAAGGATATAGTTAATGTACTAGAAAATGATAAATTAGCATTACAAAATGATTTTAAAAATAATAATTCTTATACATCTAATGGTAATTTTACCTACACAGATGCTCAAGGAGAAAATAGTTCAAAGTCATTTAATGTTGTTACTACTGCAAGAAAAGACATAAATGCAAATAGAACTTATGCAGATGCTACTTTGAAAAATGGGGACATAGACTTATTTAATGTTTCATATATAAAAAGTGGAAATGCTGAAACTGGAGATGTATATGGAATAAAGGCAAGTGAAGTTGTTGATAATTATGTAGGGTTTAGAAATTTAGGTTTAAAACAATTAGCTGCCAAATATAATATTTCAACAGATAAAGTTCCAGATACTATTGTATGGAGTGATTATACAGGAGTTGTTGATTTAACAGATGAACAAAAAAATCACTTATATGAAACATATCTTCCTATATTAAAAAATAATATAAGCAAAGATAATTATGTAAAAACAAATCAAGATATTCAAATAGATGGACAAACATACAATGCAAATGTTTATGCGGCACAACTTACAGGAGAAGAAATAAAACAAGTAATATTGGATTTTCTTGATGCTTTAAAAAATGATACAGAAACAATGGTGTTAATTAGTAACAAAGCATCTGTATTAAATTTGGGTGTTGAATATACAGATATGACTAATTTAACAATGAAAATAAATAATGTAATAGATAAAGTAAATAGTTTAAATATTACAAACAATGCTACTATATATGTATATGAAAATTATGATGAAACTATTAGAACAGTTTTAGACATAGACAACTTCTTGAAAATTACTTATGACAGAATAAATAATAAACAAATACTAACATTTGATTATACTAAAGGAAGTATAGCAGATATTTTAAGTAATACTGTAACAACAGATACTGAAATTAATATGGATAGTAATACAATTATAGATGGTAATGTAGATACAAATACTCTAGCAAATAATAGTGTAAATGATACTAATAATGGTAATCAAATATCTACAAACGAGAATATTATATTAGAAAATTTAGTTACAGGAGATAATTCAATCGAAGTTGTAACTAATGATATAGCTCAAGGTAATACTGCAGATGAAAACACAGTAGCTGAAAATAGTATAAATACTAATACAAGTAATACTACTGCTATAGATGTTCCAGTAGTAGATAATGCAAATGAAGAAAATATACAGCAAGAGACAAAAGAAATAGTTAGACTTGTAATAACAAAAACAACTAATAATGAAAACACAAGTAATAATATAATAATAATACCTGACATAAATAATGAAACTACAGGAAATATAAGTTTTACTTATAATATAAGTAGTGTTGCTAATGATAGTATTAATAATTCATATAATTTAACAATATCTGATGGAACAGGTACAATAACTTGCGATTATACAACAAATACAGTAAAAGCAGATCAAGTTGAACCTATTGAAGAACTAAATGAAACAAATACAATAATTGCAAATAATTATGAAGCTAATCAGTTTACTTCATTTATAAATCAATGGATAGAAAATTTTAATAAAATATTATCTGAAAAAATGGCAAGTATTGGTATAGGAGATGACATAAATAATTTGACTAATCCACAAGAAAGTAATAAAGAAAATACTCAGGAAACAAATAAGGCAGATAGAGAAGATGATCAATGAATAGGAACAATTGAGATTCCTGCAATAGATATAAAATATAAAATCTCTAAAAAATTAACTGTAGCAAATTTGGATACATCAATTGTAATGTTGTATCCAAATGATGCTACTAAACTAAATAAACCAGGTAATGTTGTATTAATAGGACATAATTATCGCGATGGAAGATTTTTCTCAAACAATGATAAATTAAAAAATGGTGATAAAATATATATTACAGATAAGGATGGAGACAAGATTACCTATAAAATATATAAAAGTTATATAACTGATAATTCGGATGCAGAATATATGATTAGAAATACAAATGGAAAAAGAGAGATTTCTTTATCTACATGTACAGATGATACAAAAAACAGATTAATTATTCTTGCAAGAGAAGTTTAAGGTAAATGAAAAAAAATAAAAAATCGCGTAAAGTATAGTAAAAACATATATTATTAATATAAAGATAAAAAAGTTTAAAAAAATTACAAAAAAATTAAAAAAGCTATTGACTTGTTTAATTTAAAATGTTATTATAATTAACAGCTTCTGAGAAGCTGTTTTTTTAAGAAAAATTTAGCAACAATTTGCAAGAAAAAACGACATAAAAAATTTGCATAAAAAGTTATAAAAATTTTTTAAAAAAGTATTGACAATATAATGCGAATTGTGCTAAAATAAATCTTGTCGTCGGGAGACCGATTGAGAACGAAAAAAGCACATTGAAAAGTAAACAATAAACTTTGAGAAACCAATAAAGCGGTA